>Ga0315294_10001158_pt1 | contig 28440 bp, 30 predicted proteins | sample YL17G13_40_MG_FD_203626 | JGI IMG/M metagenome (GOLD analysis project Ga0315294, IMG submission 203626) | Sediment microbial communities from Yellowstone Lake, YNP, Wyoming, USA - YL17G13_40 | ecosystem: Environmental > Aquatic > Freshwater > Lake > Sediment | place: USA: Wyoming | collected... | reverse complement strand
TATTAACGATCGCTTTCGCGGCGTCGACGGCGCGTATAAGGCGGCGCTTGAAGGCATCCGCAATTGCAAGGCGGCCGGGCAGAGGGTGTCGCTGCGCATGACATTGACGAAATCAAACTATAAAGAAGTCGATTCTATCTTCGAGCTCGTTGAAAAGGAAACGATAGACCGCGGCTGCTTCTATCACCTGGCGTACTCGGGGCGGGGCAGCGCTCTGAGGGATGAGGATTTGAGCCACAGCCAGACGCGCGGCGTGCTCGACCTCATATTCGAGTGGACGCTCGACCTCTATAAGCGCGGGCTGCGCAAAGAGGTTCTCACCGTCGGGAACCATGCCGACGGGGTTTACCTGTATCATCGAGTGAAAGAGCAGGACGGCGGGCGCGCCGCGGAGGTCATGAGTCTGCTGCGGCGCAATGGCGGCAACAACTCCGGTGTGCTTATCGGCGCTGTGGATGCGAACGGCTATGTGCATCCGGACCAGTTCTGGAGCGGCGTCACGTTCGGGAGCGTGCGGGAGCGGCCGTTCGGCGAAATATGGCTTGATATATCGAATCCGCTTATGAGAGGGCTGAAGGATCGTAAAAAGTTGCTCAAAGGCCGCTGTGCCAAATGCGGCTATATCGATATCTGCAACGGCAACATGAGGTCGCGCGCCGAGGCGGTCTACGGCGACGTCTGGGCGCAGGACCCGGCATGTTATTTGACCGATGAAGAAATAGGAATTGTCGAGCGCAGTCGATGTGAATAGATTAACGCTTGAACCGAAGTTAAGGCTTGTGGCCTGGGAGATAACGCGCAGGTGCAATCTCTTCTGTGCGCACTGCCGCGCCGGCGCAAGCGATATGGAGTATCGCGATGAGCTGAGCACGGAGGAATCCTTCAATTTGATCGACCAGATCGTCGAGGTGGGCAAACCGATATTGATACTTACCGGTGGGGAACCTTTGTGCCGCCCTGACGTCTTAACTATAGGCAGCTACGCCGCGGAGCGGGGCTTGCGCGTCGTGCTCGGCACTAACGGCACGCTGATATCGGGCGATGTCGCTGAAAAACTGAAACGGGTGCCGGTATCGAGGGTCGGCGTCAGCATCGACTTCCCTACTGCTGGGTTGCAGGACGATTTCCGCGGCCGCAAGGGAGCTTTTAATGAGGCCATCGCAGGCATCGAGCAGGCGCAGCGCGCTGGCATCGACATACAGATAAACAGCACCATCACTAAAAAGAACGCTGCGCTGATCGGTAATCTGTTGAATCTTGCTCTGAATCTGGGCGCTGTTGCCTTCCACCCGTTCATGCTTGTGCCGACGGGACGCGGCAAGGATCTGGCCGACGTCATGCTCTCGCCTGAGGAGCACGAGCGGATACTTAACTGGATATACGATAAGCAGGAAGAGCTGGGTGACAGGATACAGTTTAAACCGACCGATGCGCCGCACTATATGCGTATCGCGATGCAGCGGCGTAGGGGGCAGATCGGATCGAATGCCAAAGGCCATAATTCGCTCGACTCGCTTACGCGGGGATGCTTGGCCGGCACGGGATTCTGCTTCATCTCGCATGTCGGCAGGGTACAGGGATGCGGCTATCTGGATGTGGAGGCCGGTAATATTCGGGAGCAGAGTTTCGCCTCCATCTGGTCGGATTCCCCGATGTTCAACCGACTTCGAGATTTATCGAATCTTAAGGGCAAGTGCGGTGCGTGCGAGTACCGCCGGCCGTGCGGCGGCTGCCGCGCCCGTGCGTACGAGTCTACGGGAGATTATCTTAACGAAGAGCCGTATTGCATGTATCAACCCGGCGCAGTACATTCGTCGCATGCTGAAAAGGTGTGAATACAGTATGAAAAAAGACAAACTGGACAAGATCGACAGAAGGCTTCTCAACAAACTGCAGTTGGAAATACCTCTTAAACGGGAGCCGTACGCTGCAATCGCGAACAGCCTGGGCTTAACCGAGCAGGAAACAATCAATCGGCTGAAGCGGTTGAGAAGCAGCCGCATGATAAGGAATATCAGTCCTATATTCAATGCGCAAAGCCTGGGTTATATCAGTACGCTGGTCGCTGTCAGCATCCCTGAGGACAGGCTGGAGGAGGCGGCACGCATCATCAACGCGCTGCCGGGCGTGAGCCACAACTACCAGCGCAAACACTATTATAATCTATGGTTTACGCTGACCCTTCCCTCCAATATCGACCGCGAAGGAGTTCTGCAGGCGCTGAGCGATGAAATAAATTCTGAGTCTACGCTGGACCTGCCCGCGCTGAGGCGTTTCAAGGCCAGGGCGTTTTTCGATATGGAAGGCCGCGGACATCCGCCCGAGGAAAAGGATTCCGAGGAACCGGAGGCGGCAGCGCTGACCGTGACGGACTGGGCCGTAATCCTTGAACTGCAGCGTGACCTACCGGTTGTAGCTAGGCCATTCGATATGATGGCTAAGAATGCCGGATTCAGTACCGAGGAATTCCTGGCGCGGTGCCGTTCGTTAAAAGAGAGTGGCGTCATAAAACGTTACAACGCTGCGATGAGACAAAACAAGGCCGGGTTTATCGCCAATGCCATGGTGTGCTGGTCCGTGCCGCATGAGCTGGTGAAAAAGGCGGGGCGCAAGATGTCGGCTATCGATGAGGTCAGCCATTGCTACGAGAGAAAGACCTATGAGAGCTGGCAATATAATCTGTATACGATGATACACGCCAAAACCCAGCGTGAGTGCCGCGATATTATCAAGAGGATAGCCGAAGGAACCGGCATAAACCAGTATGAGGTTCTTTCCACGGTGCGTGAGTTCAAGAAGGAGAGGGTTAAGTATCGGCCTTTCGGTGCGGACTGGCTGGGGAAACGCTATTATCCGGTTTCCCTGGATATCAACGGGAAACGCTGTGTAGTTGTAGGCGGCGGCGAGGTGGCACTGCGCAAGGTCAATGTGCTCTTAGAACATGAGGCCATAGCGCAGGTGATCAGCCCTGAGCTATGCGCTGAGCTTGAAGATTTGTATGCAGCAGGGAGGATCATGACAGCGAAAAGGCCGTATGCCGACGGCGATCTGGCAGGGGCGTTTGTGGTGATAGCGGCTACCGATGATTTCGATACAAACCGGAAGGTGGCTGCCGAGGCAGAGAAACTCGGCATCTTGGTTAACGTTGTCGATACGCCGAACCTGTCAAATTTCATCGTGCCGTCTCATCTGCGGCGCGGGGACCTCACGGTAGCCGTTTCCACCGGGGGGCGGAGCCCGGCTCTGGCGCACACGATCAAGGAGGAACTGGAGAATATATTTGGGGACGACTATGCTGCGCTGCTTGCTCTGGTGGGGCAGGTGCGTTCCGAGTTGCGGCAAGGCGGCATTACTGCCACAGGCGAAGATTGGCAGAGGGCGTTGGATATCAATATGCTGCTGACGCTGATTCGTGAGGGGAAAACTGATGAGGCTAAACAGCGTCTGATGGAAAGCCTGGAGAGGCATGAATGAAATGAGCGGGGATACGTTGTTGTCAGGCCCGCTGGTATATTTAACAGGAATAAGCTATGACACGGCTCCGCTGTCGATCAGGGAGGGGCTGAGCATACCGAAGAGCCGTATTCAAGATGCATTGGCAGAACTCTCTCGTTATGTTAACAGCGGGGTCATTCTGGCAACGTGCAACAGGACCGAGGTATATGTTGTTGGCGATGATAAGCATTCACCTGTGGCGTCGATTCAAGAGTTCTTCTGCGACTGGTCGGGGTTTTCGCAGGGACGGCTGGCGCCGCATCTGCATACAGCCCAGGGTCGTGATGCAGTAAGGCATCTAACGGAGACCGCAGCAGGCCTTCGTTCCATGATCGTCGGCGAGTGGGAGATACAGGGGCAGGTCAGGCAGGCATTTCACATCGCGGAACAGGCAGGGATGGTCGATCCGCCGCTGAAAAAACTCTTCCAGCATACGATCCGTGTCGGCAGGCGCGTCAGGGATGAAACGGACATCAGCAAGAATGCGCTTTCGGTGAGTTCGGTGGCGGTGAACCTTGCAGCCAGGGCCGTCGGCGAAGTCCGTAGTTGTCGGGTTGTGCTTATAGGAGCCGGCCAGGCGGGGAAATTAGTGGCTAGAGCCTTTTCCCAGCGCGGTATTTCTGAAATATCGATCATAAACCGTTCGCTGCAGGGCGCCGAGGAGCTGGCTGCATCTCTCGGCGGCAAAGCGGTTGAGCTGAGCCGGTTGCAGGAGGAGATGGAGGTGGCCGACATCGTGATCTCATGCACCGGCGCGCCGCATGTTGTAGTGGATTGCGATCTCGTTAAAAACGTGATGCGTGCACGTCCGTCGCGTCCACTTGTGTTGGTGGATATAGCTGTCCCTCGCGATATCGATCCCGGTGTGAAGCAGATCGATGGTGTGTATCTTTATGATATAGATGACTTCACTCAAGTATCGAAAACGCATCGCAAGGCCAGGGAGAGGGAGATCGCTAAGGCCATGTATATCATCGATGAGGAGATGGCGGTATTTTCGGAGCAGTGGCATGCCCTGAGCGTGAAGCCCGTAGTGGATGCGTTGATGCAGAAGGCGGAGGATATTCGCAAGCGCCAGCTCCAGCTTACATTGAAGAAGCTGCCGCCTCTGTCGGAAGAGGAACTGGCGAGCATCGAGGCCATGACAAAATCAATCGTACACAAGATACTGCATAATCCTGTCCAGTGTTTAAAGAATAATGGACACCGCGATGGTGCTATGGTGGAGACGGTGAAAGAGTTGTTCAAAATAGACGGCAAGGCGTCGCTGGAGAGATGAAAGATCGCATTATCATAGGTTCGCGTAAGAGCAAATTGGCCCTGCTTCAGGCGCAGGAAGTTGTCGATGCGTTGAATCTGGCCCACCCGCAGCTTTCTTTCGAGATAGCCACGGTTAAGACTGCGGGCGATCGCGATCAGAGAACCTCTTTAAAAGTGTTAGGCGGCAAAGGTGTTTTTGTGAAAGAACTGGAGGAGGCGCTGCTGCAAGGTAAGATAGACATCGCGGTGCACAGCCTGAAAGATATGCCGACTGATATTCCTTCCGGGCTGATACTCACAGCCGTTACCCAGAGGCTGGACCCGCGCGACGTGCTGGTCTCGGCTAAAGGGGTGGTTTTATCGAGGTTGCCGCCGGGTTCTAGGATCGGCACCGGAAGCCAGCGGCGCGCTGTGCAGCTTATGAACTGTCGTCGGGATATCGTGGTGGCTGATATGAGAGGCAATATCGATACCCGCATGCGCAAGTGCTTCTGCGGCGAGGTTGATGGCGTGCTGATGGCGGCGGCTGCCCTTGTTCGCATGAAGCTCGATGACAGGATAACGGAGTATCTGCCGGTAGATATTTTTGTGCCTGCCGTCGGACAGGGGGCTTTGGGGATCGAGGTTCGCGACGGCGATAACGCTATTTGTGAGCTTGCAGCCTCGTTGAATCATAAGCAAAGCTGGCTGGCCGTGACTGCCGAGCGCGCATTTTTGAAGGCGCTGGGCGGCGGCTGCCGCGAGCCGATAGCCGCGCTAGGTGTTATCAAAGGATCGTCGATGGAGCTGCGCGGCATGGTGGCGAATTCCACAACGTTCGAGGTTATGACTGATGAAATGAAAGGAAATTCCTCGGAGGCTGAGAAGTTAGGCATACATCTGGCGCGGAGAATGATGGAAATGGGGGCCGGCAGGCTTATAGGGAGGAGCGGGTGATGAAAAAGCGCATGGTGTCCCTTGTCGGCGCCGGCCCGGGCGATATGGGACTGATTACCGTAAGAGGGCTGGAATTGTTGCAACAGGCGGACGTTGTCGTATATGACCGTCTGGTCGACGATGGCCTTTTGTCCCGCGTCCGCCGCGATGCAGAGCTGATATATGTCGGTAAGTCCTCCGGGGATCATACTATCGAGCAGTCCGATATAAACCGTATATTAGTCGCTAAGGCAAAAGAGGGAAAATCGGTGATCCGTCTCAAGGGGGGCGATCCGTTTGTGCTGGGGCGTGGTGGGGAGGAGGCGGAGGCGCTTGTTGAGAATCATATACCGTTCGAGGTTGTGCCTGGCGTGACCTCTGCCGTAGCTGTGCCTGCATTCGCGGGCATCCCTGTGACGCATCGCAGTATGGCGTCATCTTTTGCCGTGGTCACCGGCCATGAAGATCCGACAAAGGAGGGTTCGAGCGTAGAGTGGGGCAAGCTGGCTTCGTCGGTCGATACACTGGTGTGTCTGATGGGGATGGGCAATCTTGGGAATATAGTCACTGAACTTATCAGGGGAGGGAAATCATCCAATACTAGGGTAGCGTTGATCCAGCATGGCACGACGCCGCGTCAGCGCACGGTCGTTGGAACACTGGCCACGATTGTGGAGCGGGCCGAACGTGCAGGGCTCAAGCCGCCGGTTGTGATCATCGTCGGGGATGTCGTTGCGCTGCGTGAGCGTCTGGCCTGGTTCGATAATCAGCCACTCTTTGGCAGGCGGGTGCTGGTAACACGGGCGCGCTCTCAGGCCAGCGTCCTCAGTCGTATGCTCGCCGAGCGCGGCGCTGAGGCTGTGGAGCTTCCGGTTATCGAGACTAAAGAACTCGCGGATACAAGGGAGCTTGACGGCGCTATCGCTCGTCTGCGCGATTACCACTGGGTGCTTTTCACCAGCGTTAATGGTGTGGAGGAGTTCTGGCAGCGTTTGCGTTCTATGGGGCTGGACGCCCGCTGGTTTGAAAAGATAAAGATCGGCGCCATAGGCCCGGCTACTGCAGGACGGCTTCAGGGGCTGGGGTTGTATCCGGATTTTATATCACAGGAGTTCACTGGCGAATCTATGATAAAGGGGCTGGCTGAACTGGGCGTGGCCGGCTGCCGCATCCTGCTGCCGCGCTCCGATATCGCGCCGAGGGAGCTGATTGAAGGCCTGATCAAGCTCGGCGCGGATCCATTTGAAGTAACGGCTTACATTACTTCTGAGGCCAGTGATTCATCTTCCCCGTCGAAGCAGATGCTTGCAAACGGAGAGATCGATGTTATTACATTTACCAGTTCGTCTACCGTCGCGAATCTGGTGAAAAAGATTGATGGAAATATTGAAATGATCAACAGGGCGAAGATCGCATGCATAGGCCCGATGACGGCATCGGCTGCAGCCAAGGCTGGTCTCAGGGTTGATATCGTAGCGCAAGAACATACGATCCCCGGCTTGGTAGCGGCTATGGAGGTGTATTTTACATCTGAAAAGGAAGGCGGTTCTTGATGGGCGGATTTCCACAGGTCAGGATGAGAAGACTGCGCAAAAACGAGCCGATGCGGCGCCTGTTCAGGGAAACTTCACTCGGAGTGGATGACCTTATATGCCCGCTGTTCGTGATTCACGGCCGCGGCGTCAGGCATGAAGTCGAGTCTATGCCAGGGGTTTTTCAATATTCGGTGGACAAGTTGGCCCGGGAGGCAAAGGAAATCGCCGCCCTCGGCATCAACGCAGTGCTTTTGTTCGGCGTTCCTGAGAGCAAGGATGAGGTCGGCTCATCGGCATATCAATCCGACGGGGTGATACAACAGGCGATACAGGTGATTAAAAAGGCGGTTCCCGAGCTGCTGGTGATAACGGATGTGTGCCTGTGCGAGTACACCAGCCACGGTCACTGCGGCGTCGTTGTCGACGGCGATGTGGATAACGATAAGACGCTGGACATGCTGGCTCGAATGGCGCTGTCGCACGCGGAGGCCGGAGCGGATATTGTGGCTCCATCCGATATGATGGACGGCAGGGTCAGAGCAATCAGGGAGACGTTGGATGACTCGGGCTTTGTCAATTTGCCCATCATGTCCTATGCGGTGAAATATGCCTCGGCGTTTTACGGCCCGTTCCGCGACGCGGCGCAATCGGCCCCGCAGTTCGGCGACAGGCGCTCATACCAGATGGATAGTGCCAATGTCAGAGAGGCGCTGCGGGAGGTGGAGCAGGACATTGCCGAAGGGGCTGATATCATAATGGTCAAACCGGCGCTGGCTTACCTGGATGTGATATGCAAGGTTCGTGATACGTTCAATCACCCTGTTGCGGCGTACAACGTGAGCGGCGAGTACTCTATGGTCAAAGCTGCGGCATCACGCGGCTGGATCGACGAACGTCGTGTTGTCATGGAGATATTGACCAGCATAAAACGGGCCGGTGCCGATGTTATTGTCACATATCATGCAAAAGATGTCGCCCGGTGGCTGAACGGGTCCCGTAGGGGCGAATAATTATTCGCCCCTACCTGATATGGCGGGCACGGCGTGCCGTGCCCCTACCGGAAAACGCCCGATCGTGTCGGACAATGATAGGAATATAGGGGAGAGCAGAATTAGGTGAAGAGAAGTAGATCAAAGAAGCTGTTCCAGGAGGCGCAGAGGTATCTGCCCGGCGGCGTCGACAGCCCGGTGCGCGCCTTTAATGCCGTCGGCGGCGAGCCGCTGTTCATAAAGAGGGGTTGCGGCTCCAAGATTTACGATGCGGACGGGAACGAGTTTATCGACTACGTCTGCTCCTGGGGGCCGCTCATCCTCGGCCATGCGCATCCGCAGGTCGTGGAGGCGGTGTGTCGCGCTGCTGAGCGGGGCACCAGCTTCGGTGCGCCGACTGAGCTTGAAACCAAATTGGCGAAGATGATATGCGAGGCGATGCCGTCTATCGAGAAGATACGCTTCGTCAGTTCCGGCACCGAGGCGACGATGAGCGCTTTGCGGCTGGCGCGGGCGTTCACCAGGCGCGATAAGATATTGAAGTTCGACGGCTGCTATCACGGCCACTCCGATGGATTGCTGGTGAAGGCGGGATCGGGTGTGGCCACGCTCGGCCTGCCCGACAGCCTGGGCGTGCCGGCCGGATATGCCAGCAACACGCTCGTCTCGTCGTACAATAACTTATGCCAGGTCGAAGAACTGTTCGATCTGCATCAGGACATCGCGGCCGTTATCGTCGAGCCGGTTGCAGCCAATATGGGTGTCGTCAAACCTCAGCCGATGTTTTTGGAAGGTTTGCGCGCTATTACCGAGTCGCAAGGGGCATTACTTATTTTCGACGAGGTGATAACAGGATTCCGTGTGGCATATGGCGGAGCTCAGGAACTTTATGGCGTTAAACCGGATTTGACATGCTTGGGAAAGGTTATCGGCGGGGGCCTGCCGGTAGGAGCCTACGGGGGCCGTGATGAGATTATGAGCATGGTCGCGCCATCTAGCTCTGTGTATCAGGCAGGTACGTTATCGGGCAATCCGCTGGCCATGTCTGCAGGCATCGCCACGCTTGAAGCGCTGAGACGCGGCGGCGTGTATGAGGAACTTGAAAGGAAGTCGCGCCGTCTGGAGACAGGCATCGCACGGGCGGCTGAGGCGAGCGGCACAATGGTCAAAACTGCAAGGATCGGATCGCTCATTACCGTTTTTTTTGCTTCGAATCTCCCTGCGGACTACGAATCGGCCAGACGCGCCGATACGGCTGGGTTCGCGAAGTTCTTCAATGCGCTTCTGGAGCGGGGCGTTTACTGGCCTCCATCGCAGTTCGAGGCGGCCTTCGTGTCGCTGGCTCATAGCGATGATGATATCGAGGCCACTATTTCGGCTATAGAAGAGGCCATGACCTTGGTGTCTTAGCGCTCGGCGTTTATAATGTAACAGAGGATGGAATGATAAAAGTAACCGATGTCGCCATGCAGGAACTGAAGGCAATAATGGACCGCGGCAGGACGGCGTGTGTCGATGAATTTAAAGAGATATCTTATGGTGCCGATGAGTCGGATATAGCGCTCAGACTGGTGCCCACTCCCAATGGACATCTGGCTATAATAATGGATATATACCGGGAAGGGGATACCGTTATAGAGGACAACGGCACGAAAGTACTGCTTATTGAAGCCGATCTTATAGATTTGGTTGACGGCATGTTATTTGATTGTGCGGATACGCCCGAAGGCTCGCACCTGCAGATATCGAACCCCCCTCAACAGACATAGATCTATTTAATCCAGTACTCTCAACTGATCGGATGAGGGATACCTAATCCACTTGCAGACCGCTGTGGCTGATGCGACGAAGTGCCTCTATCAGCTTGGGATCGAATTGAGTGCCGGAGCACCTTTCCATTTCTTTCAAGGCTTCCTGCGGTGATATGGCTTCCCTGTAAGGGCGCTGGCTTTATAGCTCTAATTCAGCTTACTACTCTTCCAGCCAGAATTTCCACTGGCAGGGTATGTCTTTAGGGCTCTTGCGCGGCGGAAGTATAGTCGGTTTGCACTTGATCTTGGGATTGACATATTCGGCGCTGATAGGAATGTAGGTGCCGTCCAAATCCTCGCAGGCATGTTTCAGGAGCCACATGTCGTTGTGCCGTTCGCAGTATTCGAGCGTGCGGCAGCGCGTAACGGTGAGTGTGCCCTTTTTGCCGTCGTCGCTCACTTCAAAATCGATATCGAACATCACTGCCCAGCCCGGGTCGCACTGCCAGGTCTTGAATAGGGAGGCGATATCGGTGCCTTGGATATTCATAGCCTTCCTGGGACGGTCGATCTCGTGCTTCCAGTTATGGCTCCATACCTCCATTGAGAGCTCGTTGGCCACTTTCTCACCGTAGTGCTTGCGGATGATGGTGTTCCACATGCCATCCGCGCCCAGGTAGAGCTGACCTGCGGCTACCAGCAGGTTCGCCAGCGCCTCGGATGAGAAGTCGGTCATCTTCAGCTTGGGGTTGAATGGGCCGCTGTAATCTTTCATCTTTGCCATAATGGCCTCCTTCGTATTTAATCGATTGCGTCGCCGCTATTTTAGCCAGAACTCCCACACGCAGGGTATCTCGTCCGGGCTCTTGCGCGGGGGCAGCTTGGTGGCCTTACATTGCATCTTGGGATTGAACAGGCGGGCGGTCTCCGGGATGAGTTTGCCGTCCAGTTCATGGCACGCTAGGTTCATCAGCCAGGTATCGTTGTGGCGCTCGCAGTACTCCAGCGTGCGACACTTAACCACCGTGGCTTTGCCATGCTTGCCGTCGTCACTGACCTCGAACTTCATTTCGAACAGCACAGCAAATCCAGGATCGACTTGGAAGAACTTGAACATGCTGGCGATATCGTTGCCTTTTATATTCATCGCCTCGGTAGGCCGGCGCACCTCCTGCTTCCAGTTGGTGTCCCACACCTCCCTAGAGCACTCTAGGGCCACGTCATCGCCGAACCGGCGGCGGATGACAGTGGTCCACATGCCGTCTGCCCCCAGGTACATCTTGCCGGCAGCCAGCAGCAGCCGCGCCAGCGCCTCGGATGAGAAGTCGGTCATCTTCAGCTCGGGGTTGAATGGGCCGCTATAGTCCTTCAGTTTTCCCATAGTCTTCTCCTTAATATTTAATTATCAAGTACCGTTGCCTCGGTTTGCAATCGCTGCTTTTATCGTTTAATTCAGGTAAGGCTAATCTTCTATTGTGAACTCCCACATGCAGTCGATGCCCGGCTCCTGCCTTTCATAGGGAGCATCATAGGGCGGGAGCACCAGCGGCCTCCACGTCACATCGGGCATTATAGCCTTAGCCGATTGCCCGAACATCTGCGGGTCCCACTTGCGGCACATAACCCTGACAAAATCCATGTTCCCTTTATCTCTGTAGTGCCGCATGGGGTGGCACCTGGTAACCTTCACTATGCCGACCTTCGGGCTCTTCAACTCGACCTCGTAGTCATACAGAAACGGGCAGCCGCCGGCGGCAGGGTGGAACTGGCTTACTTTGAGTATGCCCGCCATGTCGTTCTCCTTGTGGCCCAGGGCTTCCAGGGTGCGCCGTGCAGTCGAAGGGATGTTCCTCATCCACACCTCGAAGTCTATTTCGCGGGCGATCTGCTCCCCGTATCTCTTGGCCACAGCATCATACCAATGGCCGTCCATCTGCTGGTAGGCCCTGGCATACTCGTTGGCCAGCTTCACAAGCGTGTCCTTACCGAGGTCTTCCAGACGACAGACGGGACGTACCGGTCCGCTGTAGTCCTTAATTTCCTTCGGCGACTTGGGCGTTTTTTTCTTGGCCGCGATTTCCTTCTCAGCCACTGGAACCTCTTTTCTGTCAGGAATAGCTATTCGGACTCACGACATCCGAGGTTACTCTGACATGCATCTGGTTCAGCTAATTGAACCTCACCCGTCATGGCAAAACATAGCTAAAGGATTACTGCCGAACTCATTCTATTGTTTTAAGTTTCTTAGTCTTCCAGTATGTATTCCCACATGCAGACGGGGATATCGTTCTTATCCTTACGCGGCGGCAGCTTGAGCGGGCGCACCTTGATCTTGGGATTCCAGTGATCCGCATAGTCCTGGAAGGCCGGCGGCTCAAGGTCATGGCACAGCGGTTTGACCCTGCTGGGGTCCATCTTCTCGAAGTATAGCAGCGATGGGCAGCGGTAGATGGTCATGATGGCATACTTCGGGTCGCGGATGTAGATATCGTACTCGTATAAGCCCTCGGTGTAGCATGGGTCGAGCTGCACCGCCTTGAACATGGTATACAGGTCGTTGCCCTTGATGTTCGCTGTCTTCTGCAGTCCGCCCATCACGTGTCTGACTATGCGGCGCCAGACCTTCATCTCCCACTGCCAGGCCTTCTCCGGCCCGACGTCCTCGGCGGCGGTGGAGTACCACAGCCCGTCCATGAGCTCATACAGGCGGCCGTATTCGCACAGAAGCTTCCCCAGGAACTCCTTGGAGAAGTCTTCATAGCGGAGATGACGCATGAACGGCCCACTATAATCGTTGCGCTCTTGTCCCATTTTTACCTCCTTTTTATATTATAGTTTTCTCTTCTCTGCGATTATACCGTTGTCTAAAGCATATCTTCTTGCTTTAGTCGATGCCGTTTTGTTGTTGTTCAACCCTCTCGATCCCCCATTCATGGGGGAGGTTTAAGGGTTGGGGGACACCCCCCAGTTCCCCCGGCAGGAGAGAAATCTCCTGCACCTCTTTTTTCTATGCTGGCAAAGGTGTTTTCCACTTCGCCGAACGTTAAGGACTACAACTCGCCTCCAAATTTCCCCGGCAGGAAGAATCCTGCACTTCTTTTTGACTTGTCTATAACGGCTGGAATTCCTTGCCGATCATCTCGCGCGCTATGTTGAGCTTCATGATCTCAGCGGTGCCGTCGCCGATCTCGCTTCCGATCACATTTCTCAACCGTTGCTCGGCGCGGCATTCCTCGCTGTAGCCGATCTGGCCGTGGATCAGCAGCGCCTCGTGGCAAGCCTCCATCGCGGAGCGGGCGCCGAACCACTTGGCCATCGAGGCCTCTTTGAGGTGCCGCTCGCCGGCGTCCCTCATGCCCAATGATCGGTAGCAAAGCAGCCTGGCGGCCTCCAGCTTGGTGGCCTCCTCGGCTATCTTGAACGAAACCGCCTGGAAGTTGGCTAGCGGCCGTCCGAATGCGGTGCGCTGTTTGGCGTATGCGATGGCCTCGTCCAGCGCCCCCTCGGCATGGCCTATCGCCTGAAGCGTCAGGCATATGCGCACTACGCCGATGACGTTCATCGCCAGGAAGAACCCCTGTCCTTCATCGCCCAGTCGGTGGTCGGCAGGGAGGCGTACATTGTCCAGGAAGAACGATGCTCGCTGTGCTGTAGGCCAGCCCATGTCTGGAATGGAGGACTTCGTGATTCCGGGTGTATCGGTCGGCAGTAGGAATGCGGTCACACCTCTAGCACCGGCTTTTGGATCTGTCTTAGCGAATACAACGCCGATACCGGCCTGCATTCCCCAGCTGATTGAGGTTTTCTCGCCGTTGAGGACGTAGTGGTCTCCATCCTTGACAGCCTTGGTTTTAATACCGACTGCGTCAGAGCCGGCGTCCGGCTCGGTGAGGCACATACAGGCGAGAATATCACCATCTATTACGGGCTTAAACCATCTGTCTTGCAGGTACTCCGGGGCGAAATTCATCGCCTGTCCCAGGTATCCCGACGAACCTGTGGGCAACACGCTGACGGTGAAATCGACCTTCGCCATCTCTTCGATAGCGATGCCCACGGTGACCCAGCTGACCTTCTGTCCCCCGTACTTCTCAGGGACGTTCATCGCGAGCAGGCCAATGTTGGCCATTTTCTTCACGATGCTCATATCGATTTTGGTATCCTTGGCCCGCGCCTTCGCGCCGGGGCCCAGTTCCTTCTGGGCAAACTCCTGTATCTGCCGGCGGAACAGTTCTTCTGATTCTGAAAAAACAAATGACATGCTTGCACTCCTTCCTATAACGAGAGTATTGAGAATCCTTCATCAACCCCCTGTATCCCCCATTCTTGGGGGAATTTATTAAAGAATAGGGGACACCCCTAGTTCCCTCGGTCCTTCCGCGGAAGGACACCTCTTTTTTCTATGCTGGCGAAGGTGTTTTTCACCTCGCCGAACGTTAAGAACTACAACTCGCTCCCAAATTCCACCGCAGGAAGAATCCTGCACCACTTTTATCAACTAGCCTTTTTATCGGCTTTGGCAATGTAATCATTGACGAAATCTATCACTGTGTTCACGAGCGTGTGTGGCTGGAAAGCTGCGGTGACCCCCAGTTCCTTCAGCGGGGCGAAATCGCGTTTGGGTATCACTCCGCCAACCGCCAGCGCGATGCGGTCGTCAGCGCCTTTCTTTTTGAGCAGCGCCATTATGTCCCTTGACAGTGACACTTGCCTTCCGAGGTGGCTGCTCAGGAATATGAAATCCACATCCTCCTGTATCGCCGCGGTAACGATCGTCTCCGGCGACTGGTATAAACCTGTATATATCGTCTCCATGCCGGCGTCGCGCAGCCGCGACATCAGGATAGAGATACCTCTAACATGTGTGTCGGGCCCGGCCTTCGCCAGCAGGATTCTAACCTTTCTATCCTTTCTCACTTCATCTGCTCCCTTCGTTAAGCACCCTTGGCCCAGTCCGGCGGGATCAAGCAGCTGTGATCCTCGCCCAGCTCTTGCTTCAATATGCCGAATATCTCGGATGTGGTGCACAACGCCTTGGCCGCATCGACCATGATCGGCATCAGATAGCCGTCGCCGGCGGCGGCTTCTCTGAACTGCGCCAGTGTATCCTTCACACGGCCGTTGTCCCGTTCCTTGCGCAGCTTCTTCAGCCGTTTCGTCATCTCCTTGACCGTCGGCATCGGGTCCTGGTCGAAGATCTCTATCAGGTCGGTCTCACTATCCTCGGGCTGGAACTTGTTCACGCCGATCACGATCTTCTTGCCGCTGTCCAGGTCGTGGGATTCCTTGATATTAACGCTGGCGATCTCGCGCTGTAAGTAACCGCGCTCGATGGCCGCGATGTAGCCGCCCATGTCATCGATCTTCTTGAGATAGCTCCAGATGGCATCCTCCATATCTCTAGTGAGTCGCTCGACGTAGTATGAACCGGCGAGCGGGTCGGCAACATTTATTATTCCTGTCTCGTGCTCGATGACCTTGCCGGTGAGCAGTGCGATGCGAGCCGATTCCTCGGTCGGGGCGCTGAAGGCCTCGTCCATGCAGGTGATATTTAAACCGCTGGCCCCGCCGAATATGGCCGACAGCGCCTGCAGTCCGGAGCGGAAGATGTTGAGCTGCGGATACTGGGCCGGCAGCGTGGTGGCCGATGTTTTTACCTGGATGCGCATGCGCAGGCTCCTGTCGCTCTTGGCGTGGAAGCGCTCTCTCATTACCTGAGCCCAGACCTTGCGCACCGCGCGGAACTTGGCCACCTCCTCGAAGAAATCGCTGTAGCAGGCGAAGAAAAATGTCAGGTGCGTCGACACAGCATCGACGTCTAGCCCCTTATCTATGCAGCCCTGTACTACCTGTATCATATCGGCCACGGCGAAGGCTGCCTCCTGGGCGGCGGTGCACCCCGCCTCGCGGCTGGAGTACGCCTGCACATCGCAGGCGCGGAAGTAGGGCATCTCTGCCGTGACGAACTTGAGCGTGTCGACGATGAGTCGCAGGCAAGCCTTTGGCGGGAATAGGTGCAGCCCCTCGCCAATGAAGCCGTGCAGCGAGTCGTTAAGCGTGGCGCCCAGTATATTGCTCCGCGGTATATTGCGGTTGTCGGCGATTGCTACATAGTGGGCCACGCGCCAGTTTGGCGCCAAGGAGAGCGCACCGTGATACACGCCCTCGATAGGTATGCCCTCCAGCACCGCCTCGCTGTCACGGATGGAGTTGCACGGCGGCCCGTTGATGCCGACGAACTCGGCCATCCTCGGATCGTCGGAGTCGTAGCCGTAGGCGCTGCACATGTCCATGGTCAGATTGTAGCTGGGCATACCGCTGGGAGAGGCCATGCCGTACTTAAGCAGGTACTTTATGCGCTCGTTGGTCTCCTCCGGGAGACCGAAGCCGAGCACAGGCCTTTGTCCAAAGACGACCCCTTTCGCTCCGCTATAGATGCCGCGGGTGAAGGGGTATACGCCAGGATCGCCGATGTCCTTTTTGTAATTGATGTCTTTAACATCTTCCGGGGTGTAAACGGACTTGATGGGGATGCCGCCGACCGTTGTTCTTGCTTCATCTGCCATATAGTTGGCTCCTAACTGACATATCCCCTCGACGGTGTGCGGGTCGAGGGCTGTCGATCAACCTTCGTATTTTTGTCGGAATCTGTCTTCCAATCAACTTTGCAACACTAGTAAAATAGTTGCAATTGCCTTTTGTTGTGTTAAAATGTTAAAGTAAGTGCTGGATTGCTATCGTATCTACGACAATAATAATCTAACATAAAGTATACTTCAAAAAACAGTAGAAAAGGTAGCAAAACAGTAGCAATTTTATAAGGTAACCTCTGGAAAAAGAGGAGCAGGATTCTTCCTGCCGGGGGAACTGGGGGCGTCCCGTAGGGGCGAATAATTATTCGCCCCTACCACAGGGGGTTGAAAGACTTAATCATATCCTTCTAATGTATTTCAAGGAGCGCCAATGTCGGATGTAAAAGACAAAGAGAAGGCTGAGCGATTACAGCAATTGAGGGAGCAGCAGCTCAAGGCTGAAGCGGAGACGCTGGCGCGGCTGCGGGAGCTTGGGGAGCAGCAGGTCAAGTGGGAGGAGGAGACGCTTGCCAGCTTCAAGCAGGAGCGGGAGCAGCAACGCATGCTGGGGGGGCGCACCTGGGAGGAGGAGACCGTCGCGCGGCTGAAGAACGCTATCGAGCAGCAGAAGAGGGCCGGGGAGGAACTGGCGCGATGGACAGAGTATCGCAAGGCGCTTGAGCGGTCGCTGGATTACGATAAGCGGATTCGAGGGATCAGGGGCTACGGGAAAGCGATCGATCCTGAAAGCTTGAGGAAAAAGTCCGTGCGCAGCGCGCTATTCGAGATCGCGATGTTGAACGACGGCGTGCTTGTCGCCGCCAACGCCACGCAGATACTGCTGGAGGCGGGCATCTCCAAAGATCGAGAGCACATCAGAGGGCTGATCTACTCTACTATCTATCACAACAAGCGTTTCTTCAAGAAGGAGCGCCCGGGGCACTACAGGCTGGTGTCGGCGGATGCGCCTTTGCCGCTTGAACCTGAAAGTACAGAGAATAAATAGGTTTAAAAAACCTTTGAAAAAGAGACGTGCCTGTAGGGGCGATTCATGAATCGCCCTCTGTCATTGCGAGCGAAGCGAAGCAATCTCCTGTTATGTTATGCCATGCGAACGATGAGTTTGCCGCGTCGCCCTTCCTGAGAAGGACTCCTCGCAAGGACATGTTTAATAAGGGGGACTACGGGGGTTGGATTATTAATTTATCCAATACACTTTACTCAAAAAGTGTTGACAATGATTCAGATAGCGGTTATTATTGCGGCTACCTAGGATATTACATCTGAAGTAGCCATATTTATTTAGTGTACAGGTTCTCTTCTGACAATCTCGGTGAGACAAAAGTCGCATACAGAGTCATCGACACATTATAAACTTGCTTCCATAAATCGTCGCGAAACTAAAGCTTTTTTGTTGATAAGGAGACGTATGGCGGCTAAAGAGGTCAAGGTATATTCAACCCCAACCTGTCCGTGGTGCAAAAAGGCGAAGCAGTTCCTTGATGCCAACGGCATTGCGTACCAGGATTTCAATGTGGCTCAAGACCACGCTGCCCGTGATGAAATGGTAAAGAAATCCTCCCAGATGGCGGTTCCTGTAATTATCATCGATGGCGAGATAGTCGTGGGGTTCAACGAGCCGGTGTTGAAAACGAAGCTGGGCATTAAATAATCTGATCGAGAGAGTATCGGTAGAGCTATGCATGAGTTGATTATCATCGGCGGAGGACCTGCGGGCATGACCGCGGCCGTGTATGCGGCGCGGAAGCGATTGGATGCCGTGCTAATCAGCAAGGACCTGGGCGGCCAAGCTATGTGGACGGGTCGCGTTGAGAACTACATGGGCTACCAATATATCGAGGGGTTCGAGCTGATGTCCAAGTTCGAGGAGCAGGTGAAGCAGTTCCCGCTGGAACAGAGGATAGGCTCGCAAGCCGTGTCGCTCAGACACATCGACAGCGGGTTTGAGGCGGTAGCGGATAGCAATGAGAGATATCAGGCGAAGGCAGTCATAATCGCTACAGGAAAGCGGCCGCGTTCGCTCAACGTCCCCGGCGAGGAGCGGCTCAAAGGTAAGGGCGTAACTTATTGCGCTATCTGCGATGGCCCGGTCTTTGCGGGGCAGAAGGTGGCCGTCATCGGGGGCGGGAACTCGGCGCTTGAGGCGGCGGACGATATGTCCCGGATCGCGGAGCATGTTTATGTCGTCTCGGTCACGCCCTTCACCGGCGATAAGATACTGGTCGAGAAGGTGCAAGGCGCGTCCAACGTCACGGCATTTCTGGAGCAAGAGGTGCTGTCCATCTCTGGCGAAACGCTGGCCGACGGCATTGAGATCAGGGATTTGAAGACCGGGAAGCAAAAGAAGCTTGATGTCAGCGGCATCTTTGTGGAGATCGGATTGATGCCAAACTCGGACTTGGTTAAGGGGTTAGTCGCTCTCAACGAACAGGGTGAGATAGTGGTGAACTGTCGCAATGAGACCGATGTGCCCGGTCTTTTCGCCGCAGGCGATGTGACCAACGTTCCGGAGAAGCAGATAGTCATCTCCGCCGGCGAGGGGGCCAAGGCTGCGCTTCAGGCGCATAAGTACATACAGCGTTTGTGAATTTTGTATCAGATTTTTCATAGAATTCGATGGAGTTTGGATGAATGTTTTAGGTATTATGGGCAGCCCGAGGATCGGGGGCAATACGGATTTGCTGATGGATGAGGCACTGAAGGGTGCCCGCAGCCTCGGGGCCTTTGCAGAGAAGGTTGTTGTCGATGAGCTCGATATCGCCCCTTGCCGCGAAATTTGCGGTTGTATGAGGGATGGCAGGTGTGTTATTCGCGACGACATGGACGATATCTATCGCAGCTTGGAGGAAGCCGACGCTGTGATAATCGGCTCGCCGATATTTTTCTACGGATTGCCCAGCCAGCTTAAGGCGCTTGTCGACAGGTGCCAGGCGCTCTGGGCCAGGAAGTATGTATTGAAGCAAGAACCTCCGATGCAGGGGAGGAAGGGCGCCTTCATCGCGGTGGGCGCTACAAAGGGCAGCAATTTGTTCGACGGATCGAAGCTGACGGTGAAGTACTTCTTCGATGCCATAGGGTTTGAGTATGCCGAGGAACTGCTCGTCTGGGGCGTTGACAAGCAGGGTGAGGTAAAGAAGCATCCTACGGCGATGGCGGATGCTTATGAGCTAGGCAAAAGGCTGGCAAAATGATTTCCAGGAGGGGATATGAGTAAAGTCATCGGTTCGCTGAATACCATGTATAACATAGAAAGGGCTGCTACCGCGATTTACAAAGCACAAGCAGGAGCCTTTCGCAGTAACACCGCCGTTTATGAGACATTGAAAGCTGCTACGGCCAACGAACAGGAACATGCGGATGGCCTCAAGACGAGGGTTGCTGAATTAAAAGGGAGGGGGTCTTTCCTGGGCTGGCTGTTTGCGCTTGGCGGTATGATGATCGGGTTTGTAACCCGCATCATGGGCAAGAAACGCATGATGAAGACGGATGTCTGGGTTGAGAAGAAGGCGGTGAAGGATTACGGCGCTTTCTTGGACAGGGTGAATTTCGATGAGACGTCTGCTGCTCTCATCAAGAAGAACATCGAGGACGAGAAGCGGCATGTCAAGAACTGGACGGAGACGCTGGAAACGATAAAAAGGAAGTAGGAGGTAGTCATGCCATATAATGCTAAAGACTATGGCAAGCTGGTAGGGATGAATGGTTTCAGCGAGGCGCTGATTAAGAACCATTTCGCCCTGTACCAGGGGTATGTGACCAACACGAACAAGGTATGGGACGCGTTGCAGGCGATACTGAAGGAAGGCAAGACGGCGGGGCCGGAGTATGCCGAGCTGAAACGCCGTTTCGGCTGGGAGTTCAACGGCATGAGGCTGCATGAGCTTTATTTCGACAACCTGGGCGGGAAGGGTACTATCAATAAGTCTGGGAAACTGGCCAAGCTGTTGCCGGGGGCTTATGGCAGCGTCGAGGCGTGGGAGAAGGATTTCAGGGCCACCGGCGCTATGCGCGGCATAGGCTGGGTTGTTTTATATCAGGACGATACCAATGGATGGTTCTTCAACCAGTGGATCAGCGAGCATGACGGCGGCCATCCCGCCGGCTGTCGTCCAATCTTAATCATGGACGTCTTCGAGCATGCGTATATGCTGGACTACGGCCTCAAGAAAGCGGACTACATCGAGGCATTCTTCAAGAATATTAATTGGGATGCGGCCGAGGCGCGGGTAAAGTAGGGGCGCAGGATACTGGTATACCGAGATATTACCAATACTGTGTCATCCTGAGGAAGAAATGCGACCGAAGGATCTCGTCGAGATTCTTCATCCTTCGGGGGAAGGATTCAGAATGACAGGTTTAAAACAGAGGTGTCCTTCCGCGGAAGGACCGGGGTTTTAGGGGTGTCCCCTAAAACCCTTCTGATATCCCCCTTTCTTAAAGGGGGACTGAGGGGGATTGGTGATCGGTATCGAATGAAAAAGGAGTTGTGATGGACGCAAAGGCTTTGTTTTTGATCAGCTATGGTATGTACATTATCTGTTCGAAGAAGGGCGACAAGATCAATGGCCAGACAGCGAACAGCGTGATCCAGGTCGCCTCCGAGCCGCCCGTAATATCGGTGTGCATCAACAAGCAGAACCTGACGCACGAGTTCATCAAGGACAGCAAGGTCTTTACGGCCTCCGTCCTGGCGCAGACTGCGCCGTTGAAGCTGATCGGTGGGTTTGGCTTCAAGTCCGGGCGGGATGTGAATAAATTCGAGGGTGTCAAGTACAAGATAGGACAGAGCGGCGCTCCGGTAATACTGGATAGCACGCTCGGTTATCTGGAGGCTAAGGTTATCGATTCTATTGATGTCAAAACACACACTATTTTCATCGGAGAGCTGGTCGGCGCCGAGGTATTGGGAGAGGGCGAGCCGATGACGTATGCCTATTACCACATGGTCAAGCGCGGCACGACGCCTAAGTCTGCACCGTCTTTCAATAAAGCTTAAAGAAGGGAGTTCGTTACTGTGGCTAAGTATAAATGCGGTGTATGCGGATACATTTACGACCCAAAACTCGGGGATCCTGAGAGCAATGTCCCGGCCGGGACCGCTTTCGAGAAATTGCCTGATGACTGGGTGTGTCCGGTGTGTGGGGCCAGCAAAGACGAATTTGAGAAACTGGGCAAGTAGTTAACAAATATCGAGAGAGGAGGTGGTTACACAATGGCTAAGAAGACCTGTCCCACTTGCGGCTGCATTATCGCATCGGAAGGCTACGAAACGGGTGGTGTGGTGTTCTGCTGCGAGCCATGTGCCAGCGGCAATGAGAAGAAAAAACCCGAGAAGAAGCCCAGGCGAAAGTGTAAAAAATAGAGGTCAACGCAGTTGATTCGTTGAGGGAGGTTGAAAATGTGCGATACAGTGCAAGGACAAACAATGCCAAGGATCGGGGACAAAGCCCCGGAGTTTGAGGCGATTACCACACACGGCGTTAAAAAGCTGGCGGATTATCAGGGGAAGTGGCTGGTGCTGTTTTCCCATCCTGCGGACTTCACGCCGGTATGTACAACTGAGTTCATGGCTTTTGCTCAGATATATGATGAGCTTAAGAAACGTAATACGGAGCTTCTCGGTCTGAGCGTTGACAGCAACTCATCGCACATTGCCTGGGTGCGGAACATAGAGGAGAAGATGGGGGTCAAGATCCCGTTCCCGGTCATCGCTGATCTTAATAAAGACGTAGCGGTAAGATACGGGATGATACATCCATCACAGAGCGCTACTGTAACCGTGAGGTGTGTATTCGTGATCGATGACCAGCAGGTGGTCAGGGCTATTATCTACTACCCGCTTACAACGGGGAGGAATATGGCGGAGATAGTTCGCCTGGTGGATGCCCTTCAGACCACCGATAAGTACAAGGTAGCTACGCCAGCAAATTGGAAGCCTGGCGATGATGTGATCGTTCCAGCGCCGGGCACGCAGCAGCTTGCCGAGCAGCGCGTGAAGGAAGGTTACGATTGCAAGGATTGGTACCTCTGTAAGAAGAAGCTGCCAAAATAGGTGGGTGGTTGGATCATAAATCGACCGACGCGTCGACAGCAGAGGTGCAGGATACTTCCTGCCGGGGGTTTGGGGGTGCCCCCCTAAAATCTTCCTGATATCCCCCTTTCTTAAAGGGGGACTGAGGGGGATTAGGGACAGCAGGGGGTTGAATTCCGATGTCATCCTGAGGAAGAAATGCGACCGAAGGATCTCGTCGAGATTCTTCATCCTTCGGGGGAAGGATGAAGAATGACAGGTTAAAAACAGAGGTGTCCTTCTGCGGAAGGACCGGGGTCTTTCGCTCGGCGTGGTGTTCTTCACCTCGCCGAAAAAGGTTGAAGGTGAAGAACACCTTCAACAGCGTAGAAAATCCTCCTGATATCCCCCTTTCTTAAAGGGGGACTGAGGGGGATTAGAGATACAGGGGGTTGATAATCTTTACTTAAAGAGGATGAATATGACTAAGGTTCAACTGGCCAAAGGTGTCTACTGGGTGGGCGCTATAGACTGGAATGTAAGGAATTTTCACGGTTATTCCACCCATCGCGGGACGACTTACAACGCATATCTGATCATCGATGAGAAAATTGCTCTGATCGATACTGTAAAAGCGCCTTTCTACGATGAGATGGCGGCCAGGGTGCGCGAGATCGTGTCGTTCGATAAGATCGACTATGTCATATCGAACCATGTGGAGATGGATCACTCCGGCTCTCTGCCGATGGCGTTGCGAGATGCGAAGAACGCCAAGCTCGTGACGCTGGAGAAGTTCGGGGAGAACGGCCTGGCCAAGACGTTTCATCAGAGCTGGCCCACCATCGCGGTTAAAGAAGGAAGCACAGTCGATCTGGGCAAACGCAAGCTTGCCTTCATCCCGACACCCATGCTGCACTGGCCCGATTCCATGTGCACTTATCTTGTCGAGGATAAGTTATTATTCTCCATGGACGCCTTTGGCCAGCATATAGCTACCTCGCAGCGCTTCGACGATGAGGTCGATATGGGGATTGTGATGCACGAGGCGTCAAAGTACTATGCCAACATCCTGATGCCCTTCGGGGACCTTATCGTGAAGGCGGTTAACAAGCTCGGCGGTGTAAAAATAGATATGATAGCCCCGAGCCATGGTATCATCTGGCGCTCGCACATAAAGGATATCGTGGGAGCCTATGCCAAATGGGGCAAAGGTGAGACTGCTGCCAAGGCGCTGGTTATTTATGACACTATGTGGGGCAGTACCCAGAAGATGGCGCTGGCGATCGTAAACGGCATCGTGGGCGAAGGTGTTGACGTTAAGCTCTTCAACCTGACGGCCTCTGATAAGAGCGACGTTATCAAGGAAGTTCTGGATGCGAAAGCCCTTATCATCGGCTCGCCGACGCTGAACAATGGCATGTTCCCCTCCGTAGCAGAGTTCCTGTGCTATCTCAAAGGCCTCAAACCCAAGAACAAGATCGGGGCAGCGTTCGGCTCGCACGGCTGGGGCGGTGGCGCGGTGAAGGCTGTACAGCAGGAGCTGGAGCAGACCGGCATCGAGCTTATCGATTCCAAGCTGGCGTTCAAGTTTGTGCCTGACGAGGGGGAGATACAGAAGTGCGTAGATTTCGGCAGGGAGATAGCAGCGAGGATAAAGTGAGTGCTTTATAATTCAGATTAGCACCAGTTTTGCCACGCGGGAACGAAGATATTTTCGCTCCCGCTTTTTATTTGTGTTGATTGCAGACTTGGGGGGTGTATTTTCACGAGTATATTCTGCCTCGGACTAATCTTCGCCTCGAACAGGGATTATATTCTGTATCTCGATAGTCACACCGGACACTAGTCATCATTTCATCCGCCATTAGAAGATAAAACAAAATATTATAAAAAACCTGCATTGACATGGCATGGTACTATTCGGTATACTATCTAAATATTTTCATGACATTATCAAAGGCATTTAATAAGAACGGAATAATTAATTGAGCAAAACTGTAGTTGTTTATTGCGGAGAGTGCGGAAATAAGTTATATAGTCTTACGGGTATCTCACAAGATAAAAAGACCCCATGCCCGTATTGCAAATCTATGAGCCGATCCTACGTGATGTACGGATTACCTAAAGAGCATGATGCGATGAACGCATATACATCGAGCGTGCTCAGAAAAAAGATCTAAGACAATTCTTGCCCCTGAAAATCAGCCCCTTTTTATGTCCCCCCTGATACCGATAATCACTTCCTTCAGCGGAATATCTTTTTGGCTGAGTTCCAGAGCCTGCCTTGCAATGGCCGTCAACCCCGAGCAGCAGGGGACCTCCATACGGGCTACGGTAATGCTTTTGATTGTCGATCTGCGCAGAATTAGGGCCAACTTGTCCAGATGAGCCTGAGCATCATCCAGCTTGGGACAGGCCACAAGCACAGAGTTGCCGCTTAGAAAATCGCGATGGAAGTCCGCATAGGCGAAAGGCACGCAATCCGCTACAAGAAGAAGCTTGGCCCCTTTTAAAAACGGAGCATCCGTCGGAACCAGGGCCAGCTGAACCGGCCAGTGACTGAGCAGAGATTGGCTATGGTCGCATCTATCTGCGGTATCGGCTTTCCTCTCAAACTGCGCTATCTGCATGGAAGGGCAACTGCATTTTGCTGCCTCCATATGCTTCTCATGCGCTTTGTGATAATGCGCGGCCTTGTCATCGTACGGCTCTGCGCGTTTCTCCTCCAGCGTAATCGCTCCCTGCGGGCATTCCCCCAGACAGGCGCCGAGCCCGTCGCAATGAGACTCGTTGACCAGTCTGGCTTTTCCATCGATTATCTGAATGGCGCCCTCGGCGCATGCTTCTGTGCAAAGCCCGCAGCCGTCACACTTCTCCTCGTCTATTTTTACTATCTTTCTAGCTGTTTCCATCTTTCCTCTCCCAAACACTCCCGCGCCGATGCGCACCAGTCTATACACGACGGGAGCTTCTCCTTGTACACTGTTTTACCGCACTGATGGCATTTCACTTTGGTCTCGTTAGAAAATATCTCAACCTCAGTGCCGCAAGCAGGGCATTTGTAAAGCTGCACCCGCAGATTCCTGAAATCCTGGCCGGGGCATTTCTGTCTCATTGCTTGCACCTCGCTCCACAATCTTCGATATTATAAACGACATACGCTATAACAACTATGACTAAAATCACAAAGGAAAGAAAGCTTCTAATCGATGCTTTATGCTAGCTATATCATATGAACTTAAACCGCTATATTTTCACTTACATGCAGACCAATTGGTGTTTTTCGATGCAATACCTATTGACTTACTCCTGTTTTACTGCTAATCTCTTGCCAAATACAGTTTAGAGGAGGGACTAAATGCAGGCTTATTGTATGAAGTGCAGGAAAAAGGTGGAGATCAGGAATCCTATGCAGATCAAGATGAAGAACGGTCGGCCGGCGACCCGTGGTTCATGCCCTAGCTGTGGAACAAAGGTATTTCGTATCGGCAAGTAAGACGATCATCGGTTATAACAAACGATAGGGCCACATTATGTGGCCCTATTCGTTTTCAGGAGATTCGTTAAAGCCAAATTATTTCCCAGGTTCTTGTTCGATGCCTGATAACTAATATCGATTGTAGTAAAATGGCTATGAGGCGGTCGTTCTGACTGCAATGAGGAGCAGAACTGGCACGGAGATAATCTTAGGTGCGAAGGGAGCGGGTTATCTTCCTCTCCCGATATAATGATTTCGCCACCAGTTTGATCGCGATCACCAACACAACCAAAAGCGCTATAACGATACCTGCAGCAATCATACAGCTCCCCTCTAGGCAAAAATATTTAATCTATATATCATGAGTGGATAAGCTGTGTCAATATATTTGCAGGTGAATTTTATAAATGCTGGGTAAAGTTTTATGATTTGTGGTTGTTAAAAGCCGTGTCGCATAGAGTAGATATAACAATAATCGGGGCTGGTGTTGTCGGACTGGCAGTAGCTGCGCGGATTGCCGGCAATAATAGGAACGTGTACGTTCTTGAGAAGAACGAGACCTTCGGGCGGGAGACGAGCAGCAGGAATAGTGGCGTTATCCATGCCGGCATCTACTATCATGAAGGCACGCTCAAGGCCGGGCTGTGCGTCGAGGGGAATCACATGCTGTATGAATTGTGCCAGCGTTACGGCGTCGGCCATCGTCAGTTGGGAAAGCTGATAGTGGCCACGAGCGATGAAGAAATAGAGCAGTTGAAGTCGCTCTTGGAGAAAGGACAGCGCAACGGCGCCGAGGGGTTGCGCATGATATCGAGGCTACAATTGAAGTCTCTCGAGCCGGAGGTGGGTGGTGTCGCCGCATTGCTTTCTCCAACGACGGGCATTGTAGATGCACATGCACTGATGCGGTATTACCTGTCGCAGGCGCAGGATGGAAACGCCCACATAGCTTTCAATGCCGAAGTGATCGGCGTCGAGCGGGTGAACGATAGCTACCGGGTATCGGTGAAAGACGGCTCGGGTCGCTTCTCGATCATGTCTAAGATAGTGATAAACTGTGCCGGGCTTAACTGCGATCGGGTCGCGGGTATGGCCGGCATCGACGTCGGCGCTGCGGGATATCGTCTCCATTATTGCAAAGGTGAATACTTCAACGTAAGCGGCGGCAAGTCGAAGCATATACATCATCTGATTTACCCGGTGCCGCTGCCTAGGGTCACTGGCGTCGGCATTCACGCCACGCTGGATATGGATGGCAGGATGCTGCTGGGGCCCAGCGTCGAATATGTCGATAAAGTCGATTACGCCATTGACGATCGCAACCAGCGGCTTTTTTACGAATCAGTAAAACCGTTCCTGCCGTTCATTGAGTACGAGGACCTCGCGCCGGAGATGGCGGGGGTCAGGCCCAAGCTGCAGGGGCCGGGCGATGATATCCGAGATTTCGTGATCCGCGAGGAGGGCGATCGAGGGCTGCCGGGGTTCATCGATCTCATCGGAATCGAATCACCGGGTCTCACCGCGTCGCCGGCTATTGCCCGGTACGTTGGCGGGATTGTGATGAATATCTAAGCTAGTTGAATCTCGGCAAGATTAGGCTTTGTAAACCTTGCACAGAAGGCCGCGGAAGTAACTGTCCCCAGTGTAGTCGCAGAATTCGGGAGCATCGGGCAGTATTGAGTTGATGTTAGACTCCCACACGCCGAAGAGCGATGGCTCGGATTCCGGCATCTCGGGATACCACCAGTAGCCGTCGGCATGAACCACGTCGGGTTGCAGCCCTTCTACCAGCTGCGCTTTCTGTTTGATTCTGCCTAGAGGCGTCTCTATATAAACATAGTCTTCATCAGCGATGCCCAGTCCGGCGGCCGTATCAGGGTTTATCTGCACTAGCGGGTACGGATACCGTTGCCGTAGCTTTTCGATCTGTCGGTTGGAGGAATGATGGTATGTTCGCACCCGCGAGCCGCTTATCAGTATCAAGGGATATTCTTTTGCTATCTCCGGCGTGGAAACAGGGCTCCACGGCGGTTCTCGGTAGCCCTCCATAGGATAGTAACCTAACCTGGTGAGGATACTCGGTACCAGTTCTACTTTGCCGGAGTAGGTGCCGAAGCCCGTTTTCTCATAACGTTTATATTCCCGCGGCGGGGCATACCCCCATCCCTTGGCGAAGTCGCTGAAGGTTACTGCGGCGGGCTCCAGCAGCCGGTCGAGCCAGCCCTCAAGCGTACTCGGCCACTTACCTCCCTGCCCCAGCCGCGCGCCAAGGTCGCGCCATAGCTGATAATCGTCGCGGCGCTCGAACATTGGAGCCACCGCTTGCCCCCGTCCGATGTATGCGTTGGACATGCCCCACATATTGATCATATTGGGACGCTCCAGCGCATCGGTAGCCGGCAGCACATAATCGG
>Ga0315294_10001156_pt1 | contig 28449 bp, 21 predicted proteins | sample YL17G13_40_MG_FD_203626 | JGI IMG/M metagenome (GOLD analysis project Ga0315294, IMG submission 203626) | Sediment microbial communities from Yellowstone Lake, YNP, Wyoming, USA - YL17G13_40 | ecosystem: Environmental > Aquatic > Freshwater > Lake > Sediment | place: USA: Wyoming | collected... | reverse complement strand
CTCGGCGCTCGCGACCACGAAGTAGTCGCAGAACGCGCACAGCCCCCGGATGTCCAGGACGACCAGGGACGTGGGCTTCACCGTGGAGGCCGCCTCGGCGGCCAGCTCCACCACAGCACTCGATTCGATGGTCCTTCCTCCTTCCTGCAACGACGCGTCCGCCGGGCCGACCTGCACCCCCTCAGCGCTTGCCCCCTGCCCGCGGTCGCGGACGCCGCTGGTACAATCGGTTCTTGGCCATGTACGCCGCCACCGTGTCCGGGACGAGATGGCGGATGCTCCGCCCCTCTTCGACGAGTTGCCGGATCCCCCGCGAGGCGATGTCCAGTGACACCACCTCCACCAGGAGAACCTGCCGGGGGGTCAGCTCCCGCTCGACCTGCTCGGGATCCACCTCACTGACCTTGCAGTACTTGAAGGTGGGCCGTCCCAGCACACGCCGCTGCTCCCGCGTGAGCAACCGCTCCACCTCGTCCAAGCGCCAGCCGGGGCGGGCCGTGACGATCAGTCGCGTCAGGCTGAGCAGCTCGCGCGCCTCCCGCCACTCCGACATCTCCAGGAAGGCGTCCACCCCCACGATAAAGTACAGGGTGGTCCCGGGTCCGGCGACCTTCTGGAACTCGCGCACGGTCTCGATGGAATAGGACTTGCCTGACCGTTGCAGCTCCACGGGGGACACGGTGAAGTAGGGCGTGAAAACCGTGGCCAGCGACACCATCTCGTAGCGGTGCAAGGCGGAGGCGATCACCGCCTCCTCCTTGTGCGGCGGCCGGGCCGCCGGCACGAAGATGATCTGGTCCAGGCCGAAGGCCCAGTAGATCTCCTCTGCCGCCCGGAGGTGTCCCAGGTGGATCGGGTCGAATGTCCCGCCCACAATCCCCAGGCGCATCACTCCTCCTTGGCCGCCGCCCCCCCTGGCGGCGGGATCACGTCCGGGAATCGCGGACCTGCCCCTCTCCGAGGACGATGAACTTCTGGCAGGTGAGCTCGGTGAGGCCCATCGGCCCCCGCGCGTGGATCTTCTGCGTGCTGATGCCCATCTCCGCCCCCATGCCGAATTCGTACCCGTCGGTGAAGCGGGTCGAGGCGTTCACGAAGACCGCCCCCGCGTCCACCTCCCGGAGGAATCGCATGGCCCGCCCGTGGTCGGCGGTGACGATGGCCTCGGCCAGGCCGGATCCGTGCTGGGCGATGTGCGCCACGGCCTCCTCGAAGGAGGCCACTACGCGGATCGACAGGATGAGGTCGAGGTACTCCGTGTCCCAGTCCGCCTCCGTCGCGGGTCGGGCGGCGGGAGCCAGGGCGCAGGTCCGCGGACACCCCCGGACGTCCACGCCGGCGTCGGCGAGCCGGGCCACGAAGCCGGGCAGGAAGGCCGGGGCCACCCGCTCGTGAACCAGCAGGGTCTCCATGGCGTTGCAGACGCCGGGACGCTCCACCTTGGCGTTGAAGGCGATCTCCGCCGCGACCGCGAGATCCGCCGCCTCGTCCACGTAGGTATGGCACAGCCCCTTGTCGTGGGCGATGACCGGGATCTGCGACCCTTCGCGCACGGCCCGGATCAGCGACTCCCCGCCGCGGGGAATGATGAGGTCGATCAGACCCTGGAGGCCGAGCATCTCCTTGACCACCGCCCGATCCGGCGACGGCACCACGGCCAGGGCGGCCGGCGGAAGGCCGACGCTCCCGACCGCGGCCGAGAGCACGGCGGCGATGGCCCGGTTGGTCGAGAGCGCCTCCCGGCCGCCGCGCAGGATCACGGCGTTCCCCGACTTCAGGCAGAGCGCGGCCGCATCCGCGGTCACGTTCGGCCGTGACTCGTAGATGATCCCGATCACACCCAGTGGCACGCGCATCCGGCCCACCAGGAGTCCGTTGGGACGCCGCCACATCCCGGTGACCTCGCCCGTCGGATCGGGCAGGTCGGCGACCTGGCGCACGCCCCGTGCCATGGCCTCGATCCGCTGCTCGGTGAGGGTCAGTCGATCGACGAACGCCGACGACTCGCCCGCCGCGCGGGCCGCAGCCACATCGGTCGCGTTGGCCGCGAGGATCTCGGCCCGGCTCACCGTGAGGCCGGCGGCCATGGCGTCGAGCGCCGCGTTCTTCGTCCCGCCGCTGGCCTGAGCCAGCACACGGCTCGCCGCCCGGGCCGCCACGGCGATGGCCCGGATGTCACATCCCGTCATCTGTCACACCTCGCTCGGCGTGTCCCGACGCGCGGAGCGCGTCAGGCCCCCGCCCCCGAGCCCTGCGTGCGGTCCCGCGACGCGCGGCCCGCCTCGGGCTCGGCATACAGCGTTTCCAGGATCACGAGATTATCACGATGCACGACTTCGTCATACGCTTTCTGTCCGAGGACCCGTGCGATCTCGTCGGAGTGCAGGCCCTTGATCTGCTCCACCTCGTCGCGGCCGTAGTTCACGAGGCCACGGGCGAACTCCTGCCCCTCGGCGTCCAGGAGGCTGACGACGTCCCCGGCGCGGAACGTCTTGCGAGTCCCCCGGATGCCGGAGGGGAGCAGGCTCTTCCCGCCACTGACCAACGCCCGCTTGGCCCCCGGGTCCACCAGGATCCCGCCGCGGGGGAGGCTGGCAAACGCCAGCCAGCGCTTGCGGCTCTGCATGCGGCTCCTCGAGGGAATGAAAAACGTCCCCACGTCCTCTCCCGCCAGGATGGACGCCAGAATCCTGGGCTCCCGGCCGCAGGCCACCACCGTGGGGATGCCCGCTACCGCCGCCCGCTGGGCCGCGCGCACCTTGGAGGTCATGCCGCCGATGCTGGCGGCGCTCCCCGTGTCCTCGGCACAGAACGAGCCCACCGCATCCTGCGGCCGGACGATCGGAATCCGGCGGGCCGTGGGAGCCCGGTGCGGATCGGCCGTGAAGACCCCCTCGGTGTCGGTGAGAATGATGAGGAGATCGGCCTCGGCCAACTGAGCCACCAACGCCGAAAGCGTGTCGTTGTCGCCGAACTGGATCTCCTTCACGGCCACGCTGTCGTTCTCGTTGACGACGGGAACCACGCCGAGCCGGAGGAGCGTGAAGAGGGTGTTGCGCGCGTTCAGGTACCGCACCCGGTTGCGCAGGTCCTCCTGGGTGAGCAGGATCTGGGCCACGCGGCGCCCGCAGGGCTGGAAGGCTTCGTCGTAGGCCCGCATCAGATGGCTTTGGCCGACGGCGGCGGCCGCCTGCTTCAGCGGGAGATCCTTCGGCCGCTCGGTGAGGCCGAGCGCCTCCATGCCCGCCAGGATGGCACCGGACGAGACCAGGATCACCTCGACCCCTCGCCCCTGGAGGTCCGCCAGGGCGGAGGCCAGCGCCGCCAGGGTGGGGCGGTGCAGGCCGGCCTCTCCGTGGGACAGCACCCCCGAGCCCACCTTGACCACGAGGCGCCGGAGGTGCCCCAGCCACGGTTGCCGGCTAGCGGCGAGCGGGGTCTTGCGCGTCGTCATGATCGGCCTCCTGCACGCGACGCAGCTCCGCGACCAGGGCGGTGAGCAGGGCGGGGATGCCCTCGCCCGTGAGCGCGGAGATGGGTGTCCACGATATCGAGCGGGATCGGCACCAGGCGGCGAGCCGGGCGAGGCCGGCGTCGTGGGGCAGATCGATCTTGTTGCCTGCAGCGATGCGGGGGCGACTGAGGAGGACCGGATTGTAGGCAGCCAGCTCGCGTTCCACCGTCTCCAGCGCAGCCGCCGGATCCTCCGCCCCCTCCGACACGTCCACCACCTGCACCAGGACACGGGTTCGCTCGATGTGCCGCAGGAACCGGATGCCGAGCCCCGCCCCGCCCGCCGCCCCCTCGATCAGGCCGGGGATGTCGGCCACCACGAACCCCCCGTAGGGGGAGACCTCGACCACCCCGAGGTTGGGTGTGAGCGTCGTGAACGGATAGGCGGCAATCTTGGGTCGGGCGGCCGAGAAGGCCGCCAGCAGGGACGACTTTCCCGCATTGGGAAGTCCGACCAGTCCGACGTCGGCGATGAGCTTGAGTTCCAGCAGGAGGGTCCGGGTCTCGCCCGGGGTGCCGGGCTGGGCGAAGCGGGGCGCCTGTCGGGTCGCCGTGGCGAAGCGCGCGTTGCCGCGCCCGCCGCGTCCGCCCTTGGTGACGCAGACGCGCTCCCCTTCGGCGGTCAGATCGGCCAGGACCTCCCCGGTCTCGGCGTCGGTGACGAGCGTGCCCGGGGGGACGTGGATCGTGAGGTCGCGCCCGCTCGCCCCGTGCTGGTCCTTCCCACGGCCGTGCCCGCCGCGCTCCGCGCGGTATAGCTGCTGGAATTTCTGATCGATGAGCGTGCGGAAGGAGCGGCTGGCCTCGATGAAGATGCTACCGCCGTCGCCGCCGTCGCCGCCGTTGGGTCCCCCGCGGGGAACGTACTTCTCGCGCCGGAAGCTGACACACCCCCGCCCCCCATCTCCGGCCTGGACGACGATGCGCGCGGTATCAATAAATGTCGACAAAGGACTGTGACGCGATTCGGGCGCCGGCGGCCGCGGGGACACGCACGGCACGGCGCAGGCCGTGGTGGATGCCCGGCGCAGTTCGCTAGGCCACGGGGGTAATGGAAACGAAGCGATCGCCGCGTCGCTGCTTCACGTTGACGACGCCGCCCACCTTGGCAAACAGCGTGTCGTCCCCTCCGATGCCGACGTTCTTCCCGGGCTTGAACCGCGTGCCGCGCTGGCGGACGAGGATACTCCCCCCCGTCACCGTCTGGCCGGAGAAGGTCTTCATCCCCAGGCGGCGACCGGCGCTGTCCCGGCCGTTCCGCGAGCTGCCCACACCCTTCTTGTGCGCCATCGAACCCTCCAGAAACGCGCCGCGCCCGGTCGGCAGGTAGCGCGGTGTTAGGCGACGATCTCGGCGATCCTGACCCTGGTCAACTCCTGCCGATGTCCGGTCTTGCGGCGGTACTTCTTGCGCTTCTTGAACTTGAAGACGTGGATCTTCTCCCCCCGGAATTGGGCCAGAATCTCGGAGACCACCCGCGCGCCCGCCACGGTGGGATGCCCCACCTCCACGCGCTCCCCGTCGGCCACCAGGAGGACCCGCTCGAACTGCACCTGGCTGCCCGCTTCGCCGGGGAGGCGCTCCAGAGCCACGATCATCCCCGGCTCCACACGGTACTGCTTCCCGCCCGATTCGATGATGGCGTACACCGCGCCCATCCTTTCCCGGCGCGCCCCGAGGCAGAAGCCGGGCCCGCCGCCAGTCGTCTCACAAAAAAAAATGACCCCGCCTCTATCTCAAGGGAAGCGGGGGCATTTGTATAGCATGGGGTCCGGGGAGTGTCAAGAAATTCCACCCGGTCCGCCCCCGTCGGCCCGTCACCGATTCGGCCCGCCCTACCCCTCCAGCAGCGAATACTTGCCGGGGGGATAGGTCTCCTCCACCAAGAGGTCGATCTCCCCGCCGAGATTCCGGTGCAGGGTCTCGAGCACCTCGGCTTCCTCCGCCTTGATCCACTCCACCAAATCCGGCGCGGCCCGGACCTTGATCCGGGGCAGGCCCTTCCGCGCCATCCGCCACTCCACCTCCCGCATGACTTGGTGGGCGATGGAGGCGGTGGACCGCACCCAACCCAACCCGCCGCAGGCGGCGCAGGTCTGGCTCAGGGACTGATTCAACCCCTGGCGCACCCGCTTCCGCGTCATCTCGACCAGACCCAGCTCCGACAGGAGCGAGACGTTGGTGGGGGACCGATCGACCTTCAGGGCCTCCTTGAGCTCCGCCATCACCTTGTCCCGGTTCTCCTGCCGGGCCATGTCGATGAAGTCGATGATGATGATCCCCCCCAGGTCGCGCAGGCGCACCTGGCGGGCGATCTCGGCGGCCGCTTCCCGATTGGTCTTGAGGATGGTCTCTTCGAAATCGTGCTTGCCGACGTACTTGCCCGTGTTGACGTCCACCGAGACCAGGGCCTCGGTCTGCTCGATGACGAGGTAGCCGCCGGACTTGAGCCAGACCTTGCTCCGCAGGGCCTTCTCCACCTCGCGCTCGATCCCGAAGCTCTTGAAGATGGGTTCGTCCTCGGTGTACAGGAAGAGGAGCTGGCGCAGCTCCGGGAAGAGCGACTCCGTGTATTCCATGCAGCGCTCGTATTCGACCGCGGAATCCACCACCAGCCGCGCCACGTCCTTGGTGATGAGGTCGCGGAAGATCCGGAACACGAGATCCAGGTCCTTCTGGACCTGGGCCGGGGCCTTCAGCGTCTCGGCCTTGGCGCGGATGCCGCGCCAGGTGGACCGGAGGAACTCGAAGTCGGCCTGGATCTCGGCCTTGGAGCGCCCGACGCCCGCCGTCCGGACGATCACCCCCTCGCGCGGGGTGTTGATCTCCTCGATGATCTGCTTCAGGCGGGAGCGCTCCCCCTCCTGCTCGATCTTCCGCGAGACCCCGACATGGGACTCGGTCGGCATGTAGACCAGGTAGCGCCCCGGTAACGTGACATGCGAGGTGATGCGGGCCCCCTTGGTCCCCAGGGGCTCGCGCGCCACCTGCACCAGCACCTCCTGGCCTTCCTGGATCAGCTCCTCGATGGAGGCGTGGGCGGCGCGCTTGGGCCGCTTCGGCTGGCGGCCCTCGTGGGCGGCCGGCGGCGCCGCGGGGAGCCCCTCCTCCTCGCCCTCCTCGTCGGCGGCCAGGAGATCCTCGTAGCTCTCCACGTCTTCGTAGATGTCGCGGACGTAGAGGAAGGCGTCACGGGCCAGGCCGATGTCCACGAAGGCGGCCTGCATCCCGGGGAGGATCTTCAGGACCCGCCCCTTGTAGATGTTTCCCGCCAGGTTCTGGGTGTGGGAGTCGTCGATGAGAAGCTCGACCAGGGTGCCGTCTTCGATGACGGCGACCCGGGTCTCGACCAAAGACGAGTTGACGACAATTTCGCGCTTCATGCGGTAGACCTCAACTTCCCCTCCGCCAGTCCGGATCCGCCTGCGGCGGACGGGCTCCTTCGGAGCGGCGGAGGCAGGGGAGTCGGGAGGCCTACCCCTGGCCCTCGAGGGCGAGGGCCGTACGCGTGATCCGCAGGGACGAGACCATGCGATCCAGTTCACCGGGGGGAACCCGCTGCCCCAGGAAGCACCGCATGACCGCCGAGGGCTTGACACTGCCCCCGAGCCCGGCCTTGAGGCGCATCTCCCACGCGGGGGCACCGCTCTCGCCCGTCGCGGAGAACTCCAGGAGAAACGGCTTGGCGTCGAGGGTCACCGGCTGCCCCTTCTTGGTGACCTCGACGGGGATGGGCTCCTGCGCGAGGAAGGCCGCGCAGGCCCCGGTGGTGCCGAGCTCGGCCAGGACGGAGGCGTCCCAGCCGTTCGGCTGCAACCGAATCTGATACACCGCACCTCGTATCCCGGCGGAAAGCGACGGCCCGTGCAGGGGGGCTTCCCAGGCCCGGAGAATCTTGAGCTCGGGCGGCAGCTCCGCGTTCCAGCGCGCCACGAGATCCGTCGGCGTCATCCACCCCGTGAGCTCCACCTCCCCTAGCTCTCGAAGCCCCACCACGCCCACGGCCAGCGCCTGGGCCAGGGCCAACTTGGCCTGAGGATTGAAGCCCTGCGTGTACGCCAACGGCACTCCCGCGCGTCGCAGCGACCGCATGAGCGCCCGCATCAGTTCCAGGTGGGAAAGGAACCGCAGATCTCCCACCTTCTGGAATTCGAATTGGATTCGTTGGATCGGCTGGGTCGGCCCGACGCCCGGCGCGTCCGTGGAAGGGCGAGCCTCCGGCGACGGGGCGACCTCCACCGGAGGAGGGCCCACTCCCATGCCGACCGCCTCGGCCCACCCGCGCCAGTCCGGCGTGCAGACCTGGCCGCAGTTGTGGCAAGGGCCCACGTGGCAGTCGGACGTGACCTGGCCCAGGAGCGCCCGGCGGTACTCCCGCGCGAGGAAGGTCTTCGAGACGCCGGCGTCGATGTGATCCCAGGGCAGGGGATCGTCCAGCGCCCGCGGCCGATTGACCACGCTGCCGGAGTCAATCTCGCAGGCCACGAACGCCTCCCGCCAGACCTCGAACCGGAGCGCCTCGCTCCAGCCGTCGAAGCGGCAGCCGCGCCGATGGGCCTGGGCGATGACGGCACCCATCTCCCGCCCCCCCAACGCGAAGGCCGCCTCCAGGAAGGAGGACTCCACCTGGTGCCACTTGAAATCGATTCGGGATTCGCGCAGGCGGCTCTTCAGGTAGGCCTGCTTCTCCCGGAGGACCTCCATGGGTTCCTGCGCACACCACTGGAACGGGGTGTGCGGCTTGGGGACGAAGCTGCTCGCGCTGACCGTCAGGCCGAACCCCCGGGGGCGCTGCCGCCGGGCCGCGCGCGCGGCCTCGCGCGCGAGAAGGACCAACTCGTCCAGGTCGGCCTGCGTCTCGGTGGGGAGCCCGATCATGAAGTAGAACTTCAGAGACTCCCAGCCGGCGGCGGCCACGTGCGCGGCGGCCCGGAGAATCTGCTCTTCATCGAAGCCCGTCTTGTTGATCACCGCCCGCAGTCGGGCAGATCCCGCCTCGGGTGCGATGGTGAAGCCGGTCTTGCGGACCTGGCGGATCTCCTCGGCCAGCTCGGGATACCGATTCAGCGCCTCCACGCGCAGCGACGGAAGGCTGAGGGAGGTCCGCGCGGGTAGAAGCTGCGCCATCAGGGGCGAGACCACCTCGCGGAGGCAGGTGAGGTCCGCGATCGACAGGGAGGAAAGCGACACCTCCTCGTATCCGGTCCCGCGCACCGCCCCCGCCACCTGCGCGTGGATGGCCGGGGCCGCCTGCTCGCGCACGGGACGGTAGAGGTAGCCCGCCTGGCAAAACCGGCACCCCTGCGCGCAGCCCCGCATGACCTCGATGCTGGCTCGGTCGTGGACGATTTCCATGTAGGGCACCGGAAACCGGCCGTAGTCCACCCCGTCGAGTCGCAGGGCGGTGCGCTTCCGGACGACCTCACCCGGCGCGTGGAGCGCCGGCACGTACATCCCGGCGATCTCCTTCACCGCCCGGAGGAGCTCCGTACGATCGCCCCCGCCCCGTTTCCAGTCCCGCACGACGGCACACAGCTCGAGGGCCGCCTCTTCCCCGTCGCCGATGAGGAAGGCGTCGATGAAATCGGCCATCGGCTCGGGGGCGAACGCCACCGGCCCCCCCGCCACGACCAGCGGGTGCCGGGCGGTCCGCTCGGCGGACCGCATCGGGATCCCCCCCAGCTCTAGCATCGCGAGGATGGTCGTGAAGGAGAGCTCGTACTGCAGCGTGAAACCCACGATATCGAAAGCGGCCAGAGGCAGGCCACTCTCATGGCTGCAGAGCGGGATCCGTCGCTCCCGCAGGAGACCCTCGGCGTCCGACCACGGGGCATAGGCCCGCTCGGCCATGACATCCGGCTGGCGGTTGAGGAGTTGGTAAAGGATCTTGAGACCGAGGTGAGACATCCCGATCTCATAGGTATCCGGGAAGGCAAGGACCAGCCGCACCTCGGCCTCGGCCGCGTCCTTGCGGACGGAGTTCCACTCCCCCGCAACATAGCGGGACGGCTTGGCGATAAAAGGCAGGATTTCGTCGGCGATCCGAGACGTGTATGAGACCGCAGCGGTCATGCACCGCTCCTTTGTCGGGGAATCATAGTCGACGGAGGGAGGAAATGCAATCCGGAAGGGCGGTCCTTCCGGCCCCAACGCGGGAAAAGGCGATCGGTCCCGGGTCTCGGAATGTGGGAGGGGAATTGCGGCGGACGCTAAACGGCTAAAACGGAAGACTGGGAGGCCGGGGAGAGGGCTGACCTCTCCCCGGCCCCTCACCGCAGGAGAGGCATCAGGAAATGGGCACAACCGCCCTCTGGTGCTCTGCCTTGGCCAAGTCGGCGAAGTTCGTCTTGGCGAGGACCTCCATCATCTTTTCCTGCGCCTCCACCCAGACCGCATGCATCGGGCAAAGCGTATCCCGACTGCACTCCCCGGGTACGGCGAGGCAGACGTTCAAGTGGATCGGCCCTTCGACCGCCTCGATGACGTCCCGTACCGTCACCTCCGAGGCCGCCCGCGCGAGGGAAAACCCGCCCTTGGCCCCCCGATGCGACTTGACCACACCGGCCTTCGCGAGCGCCTGGAAAATCTTGGCCAGAAACCGTGGGGGCACGTCCTGTGCCTTGGCAATCGCGGAGAGCATGCTGACCTTGCCTTCTTCCTGCTGGGCCAGGTACAGTACCCCGCGGATCCCGTACTCCCCGCCACGCGTCAATTTCATTCCAGAACCTCCTGAACCCCAATCCCAAGTTGGGATCAATCGTATCGCGCTATTGCTGGAAAAGCAAATCGTATACCAAGAGTGCTGTTTCCTTTCCAGCCTGGCCTGAATCGATTTTCGCATGGCCCAACTACAGGCCGAATCAGGCCTCTTCCATGCAATCGAAGAATCATCGCCTCCCGGTCCGCGCCCGATCGAGGTGGGAAATACGGGACATTTTGGATCGCCGGAGGATCAGGATTGTAGTAAATCGCTCAGGCTAACGATGGACGCGTGGATCGATCAGCGTAGCCGGGAAAAGACGTCGACCCAGACGCGCACGGCCACCAGCGCCGTGATCCCGGTGAGGAGTCCCCGCAAGGCACGGATCCCGCAGCGACGGCTCGCCCACTCCCCGCACTGGGCTCCGGGAACCGCCCCGAGGACCAGGGCCGCCGACAGCAGGAGCGGAACCTGCCCCGTGACGAGCTTCCCCAGGAGGCCGGCCACGGCGGTCCAGAGGGTGATTGCCAGGGAGCTTCCGATCGTGATCCGTGTGGGGACACGCACCACCGTGATGAGCAGCGGCACCAGGAGGAATGCGCCGCCCGCCCCCACCAGCCCGGCCATCGTCCCCACACCCAATCCGACCAGGAGGGCGCGGGATCGCGAGAAGGACGGCGCGGGGGCTTCTGCGGGAAGCGACGGCCCAACCTCGGATGGCGCCAGAAACATCAAGACGGCCCCCAGCGTCGCCATGACGGCGAACGTGAGGAGGAGTGCCGAGGCCGGGAGCCAGCGAGAGGCGACACCTCCGGCCAAGGACCCGAGGGCCGCCGCGGCGCCGGCCGTCACCGCCAATTCCCGATGCACCTTTCCCTGCCGGCCGTGGGCGATGGCGCCGGACAGCGCGGCGAAGAGAACCTGGACCATGCTGACGGCCGCGACCACCTTGACGTCCAGGGGCGGAAAGCCCAGCCAGGCGGGAACGTAGAGGAGCAGGGGGATCATGAGGATGGCCCCCCCGACGCCGAGCAGGCCGGCGATGAATGCGCCCACGAAGCCCAACGTCAGAAGTGTCAGGAGGAAGGGAAGGTGCACGGGAGATCTCTCCGGTCCAGATCGCGCGATGTTCCCTGGGCCGCGTTAGCTCATACCCCGGGTTGGGCTCGCCAGTCAAGGACGGAGTGATTGGCCGGTGCACCGCGCAACGTCCTCCCTCTTGCTTGACACCCGCACCCCATACGTGCGATGCTTTCTGTTCTCTTGGTATCTCGCGGCCTGCGGCGGGAGGAGACCGGGCCGTACCTACTTACCCCCATCGAATGAAGGAGATCTTGCGGTCGAGGATCAGGAGCGCAGGTCAACCACTCATCCCGATCAGCCCTGATCAATTCCTACAACCCAGGAGGTGGAGCATGAAGAAGGCATTGGCGGTTCTGGTGGTGTGTGCGGCGGTGATCGCGTTCGTCACGGCGGCGTCGGCGGGCGAGGTCAAGCTGATTCTGGCAACCGGCGGTACGGCCGGCACCTACTATCCGTTTGGCGGTGCCATGGCCAAGATCTGGGGCTCCAAGATTCCCGGCATGAACGTGACGGCGCAGGCCACCGGCGCGTCCATCGAGAACATCCGGCTCATGAACAAGGACGAGGTCGAGCTGGCGCTGGTCCAGAGCGACAACATCGACTGGGCCTTCTACGGCAAGGAAGTCTTCAAGGAGAAGATCACCAAGATGGCAGCCATCGCCGTCCTGTACCCCGAGGTCGTCCACATCGTGGTGCGGGGGGATAGCCCGGCGAAGACCTTTGGCGATCTCAAAGGGATGAAGGTCGGCGTGGGGGCTCCCGGCAGCGGGACGGAGGCCAACTTCCGGCAACTCATGGAAGTCTATGAGATGAAGAAGGACGACGTGAAGGGGCAGTATCTCTCCTACGCCGAAAGCGCCGACCAGTTCAAGGATAAGCACATCGACTCGTTCTTCCTCACCACGGGTGTCCCCAACTCGGCCATCATGGATGTGGCCACCACGCGGTCAATTAAGCTCGTGTCCATCGAAGACGCCATGGTGGCGAAGATCACCCAGAAATACCCCTTCCTGGCTCCGGCCAAGATCCCTGCCAACACCTACAAGGGCCAGCCCGAAGAGGTGAAGACCATCGCGGTGATGGCGGTGCTCATCGCCCATCCGAAGCTGAGCGAGAACGTGGTGTACAACCTCACCAAGACGATGATCGACAACCAGTCTGAACTGGCGTCCGCCCATGCGAAGGGGAAGGAGCTGAGCCTTCAGACGGCTACCAAGGGCGTCTCCATCCCGTTCCATCCCGGAGCCGTGAAGTACTACAAGGAAAAGGGCGTGATGAAGTAGGCCCAGAGTCTCCAAGGCCGGGCAGGATCTTTCTGCCCGGCCTTGTTATGTATCAGCGATGCGCCCCTGGATCGGGATCGGCGGTATCCTCGCGGTAGCGCTGGCTGCCGTCTTTCTATATCCACAGCGCCTCGTCCTCGAGATCGCGAACGCCAACACCGGGCGGGTGGTGCTGTGCGCCGACATGGCGGAGGATGAGGAATTCGTCCTCTCCTTCGTCCACTCGGTGAACAAGCGGCCCGTCTACGATACCCTGCGGGCAGCAAGAGATCATCTGGTGATCGTCAAATCCCGCTTCGATGCCTTCGGTGCCGGCATGCCGGAAACCTCCACCGAGCAGGGAACATTCCGCGTCGCAGAGGATGGCTGGTTGGAGTGGACGATCAACCGTCCTCTTCCCGAGGTGATCGTCCGCGTCGGACGGGTGGCCAACCACACGTTGCACCTGAAGGGTCGAGCGATTCCCTTGAAGGAACTGGCCGAGCCTGGAACGGCCCTCTCCATGCGAATTCATAAACGGTCGAAGCATGCAGTGTGGAAAGGCAGGTGCATCCGGTGAGCGAGAAGGAGCAGCCCAGGGAGCAACCCCCAGTCACGCGCATGTCCGACATCAAGTCGGACGTCACTGAAGAGGAGTTGACTCGACTCCTGGCGAAGGTCGACAAGGAATCCACCTTCCGCAAGCTGACCGGCTACCAGTACCGGATCGTCTACTGGATTGCGGTTGCCTGGTCGTGTTTCCAGCTCTACACAGCCATGTTCGGTATGTATGCGGCGCAGTTGCAGCGCTCTGTTCACCTCTCCTTTGCGTTTGCGCTGGTCTTCCTGCTGTATCCATTCCGCAGCAAGACCGCCACCAACAAGCTCCGGTGGCACGATTATCTTTTCGCCGCCTTCACCGTCTACATCGGGTTGTACCTGGTCTTCAACTATACCCGTCTCATGGAAACCGCCGGGGATTACACCAAGTTCGACATGGTCATCGGCGTCTGCGGGACACTCCTCACGCTGGAGGCGGCACGGCGCGTCGTCGGCCTCCCCCTCGTGATGGTCGCCAGTAGCTTCCTCGCCTATGCTTACTTTGGGGCCTACCTCCCGGGCTTCCTCTCGCACCGCGGCTACTCGATCGAGCGGATCGTTTCCCACATGTACTTCACCACCGAGGGAATCCTCGGCATCCCCCTGGGCGTTTCCTCCACCTTCATCTTCTTGTTCGTCCTGTTCGGCGCGTTCCTCGAGAAGACTGGCATCGGTAAGCTGTTCATTGACATCGCCGACGCCATCGCCGGCTGGGCATCCGGGGGGCCGGCCAAGGTGGCGGTCATCACGTCCGCCTTTGAAGGGACGATCTCCGGCAGCTCGGTGGCCAACACCGTGGGATCCGGGAGCTTCACCATCCCCATGATGAAGAAACTCGGCTACCGCCCCGAGTTCGCCGGCGCCGTCGAGGCGGCGGCCTCCACCGGCGGCCAGATCATGCCCCCCATCATGGGGGCGGCGGCCTTCCTCATGGCCGAGTTCATCGGCATACCCTACATCGAGATCGCCAAGGCCGCGGCCATCCCCGCCTGTCTGTACTTCCTCGGCATCTTCATCGAGGTGCACTTCGAGGCCAAGCGCTGCGGTCTCAAGGGGAAGACGTGGGACCAAATCCCCCGCTTTATGACCGTGTTGAAGGAACGGGGCCACCTCTTTGTCCCTCTCATCGCCATCATCTACGTCCTGATGGAAGGATTCACGCCCAGCCTGGCGGCGTTGGTCGGCCTCGGCCTGTCGGTCGTGGCCGGCATGTTGAAGAAAGCCACCCGGATGAGCATCCCGCAGATCTTCAACGCGCTGGAGACCGGGGCTCGGGGCGCCCTGGGTGTGGCCATCGCTTGCGCCACCGCCGGGATCATCGTGGGAGTCGTGACGCTCACCGGGCTCGGCCTGAAGATGGCCAACGGCCTCATCGATCTGGCCGGTGGCAATCTCCTTCTCACGATGTTCTTCACGATGATCACGTCCCTCATCCTGGGGATGGGGGTGCCGACCACGGCCAACTACGTCATCACCGCGACCATGGCCGCGCCGGCGCTCGTCTTGCTCGGGATCCCGAAGCTCGCCGCGCACCTCTTCGTTTTCTACTTCGGCATCATCGCCGACATCACGCCGCCGGTCGCCCTGGCCGCCTACGCGGGGGCGGGCATCGCCAGGGCCAATCCATTCTGGACGGGTGTTACCGCGTCGAAGCTGGCCGTCGGCGCGTTCATCGTGCCGTATATCTTTGTGCTGAACCCGGCCATGGTTCTGATTGGAACGACGCCGTACCTCCTGAGCGTGAATCTTGTGACCGCATGCGGTGGCATGTTCGGCATCGGGGCGGCCATGATCGGCTTCTGCGTGGCTCCAATGAACTGGTTTGAGCGCATCTGGTTCGGCGTCGCCGGTCTGATGCTGATCGACCCCGGAACCGTCACGGACATCATCGGCATCGCGATGTTGGTTGCGGGATTGATCATCCAGTACCGCAAGAAGAAGATCTGGGTGGCGGCGGGGTCGCCTGCGGGTAAGGCGTAACCGGCCATCGCGGTGGCCCCGAGCCGGGAGTGGCTCGGGACATCCGGCTGCCCGCCTTGGGAGGATGTGCCATGGGAAGCCCGACGATCATCGGTGTCCTGGGCGGGATGGGACCGGCGGCCACCGCCGACTTCTATCAGAAGCTCATCCAGGCTACCCCGGCCAAGTCCGATCAGGACCACCTGAAGGTCGTGATCTTCAGCAACCCGCACATCCCCGACCGCACGGCCGCAATTCGCGGGGAGGGGCCAGATCCCACCCCCGCCCTGATCGAGGGTGCCGAGCTCTTGGTGCGGGCGGGGGTCGCGTTCATCGCCATCCCCTGTGTCACCGCCCACTTCTTCTACGAGGGACTCCAGGCGGCGACCTCCGTCCCCATCCTGCACATCGTGGGCGAGGCGGCCGCGGCCGTGCGGCGAGATCACCCGGCCCTGCGGCGACTCGGCCTGCTCGCCACCACGGGGACCGTGCAGACCCGACTCTTCGAGCGGTACTTCGAGCCGCACGGCCTCACGATCCTGACTCCCGATCCGGCGGTGCAGGCCGCGAACGTGATGGAGGCCATCTACGCCGTCAAGCACGGCGAGCCGCTCGACCGGCCGCGCCGGCTGATCCGCGAAGCGGCGACACACCTGGAGGCGCGAGGCGCCGAGGCCGTGATCGCCGGCTGCACCGAGGTGCCCCTCATCCTCCAGGACGGCGATCTCCCCATCCCGGTGATCGACCCCACCCAGCTCCTGGCCCAGGCCGCCGTCCGGAAGGCTCTTGCGGCGGAACCACGCCTGGGGGCGAGCCAGCGCTGCTACAAGGATCGAGAATAGCGCGCTTAAACGGTAGGCACGCCCCCGGGATCGTGCCCCGCTAAGAGGCATGGCCCGGCGCACCGTTCCGGTCCGCCAGATTGCATCGCTGCCCACGGGAACGGGAGGGAGGAGCATGGAGGCGGATCGGATGGGAGGGCTCAGCGAGGCAGAGCGCACGCGCTATGCGCGGCAGCTCATGATTCCCGGATGGGGGGAGGCCACACAGGAGCGCCTGCGTGGTTCGACGGTCTTCATCGCCGGGGCGGGCGGGCTCGGCAGCCCGGTGGCCTTCAACCTGGCGGGCGTGGGGAGCCTCCTCAAGGGGCGGCTCCTCTGCTGTGATTACCTGGAGATGCGGTTCTTCGAGGTGAAGGTGAAGAAGGACCCATGCTGTCCGGCCTGTGGCAGCGGCATCTCCCCTGGGGCGTGAGGACGGCCGCCGATCTTTCACCCAAGGAGCGCACGGTGCCCGCACCCGCTACTCGGATCCGGCGCGGGATCCCCGCGGCCACACGGTGGCGACCGTGTTCATCGCCCGGGCGCAGGGGACGCCATGCGCCGGGGATGACGCCGGGGCGGTGCGCGTCGTGCCGCTCGCCAACCTGCCCAGGCCTCTCGCCTTCGACCACGACCAGATCCTGGCCGGCCTGACCTGCGCGGCTGGGGCGGCCGGGGTGCGTCGGGAAGGCGCCAGCCCGCCTTGACCCGAGCCGGTAGGCCCTCTATAGTCGCCGGGGCGGCCGGGGCGGCCCGGACGCCGATTCCGTCGCCCGTCGTTCAGAGGAAGATGCCAAAGGCCATGCCCGATCTCGTCCGCACCCTGGCTCGGCTGCTCGGCCGGAGATCGGCCCCCCGGCCCCGGGACGCGACCTACGCGCCCGACACACCCGTCACGCACCGTTTTGCGGCCCTGCTCGCGGCCGAATCCGCCCGTCCGTCCCTCAACGGGGCGGAGGCGGTTCGCCAAGCCCTCCTCCCCGAGGTCAAGCGATTCATCGCCGAGGAGCGCGCGCGGGTCGAGGAGCTGCACCGCGGCGGCGTCAGCGGGCTCGAGGTCGTCGCCCTGCACGCGGACCTCGTGGACGCCGTGATCATCGAGCTCGTCCGGCTCGCGGACGACACCTTCCTGCGCGAGGCGCGAGGACGCACGGAGGGATGCACGGTGGTGGCCCTGGGTGGCTATGGGCGGCGAGAGCTGAACCCTGGGTCCGACGTGGACGTGATGTTCCTCTACCCGCGACACGCGGACGAGTACACGCGCGGGCTCCTCACCCACGTCCTCTACTTCCTCTGGGATCTGGGGTTCAGCGTCGGGCACAGCTGCCGATCCCTGAGCGATGCGGCCCAGATGATGGAGGCGGACCTCACGGAGCAGACCTCCATGCTGGAGGCCCGCTTCCTGGCGGGCAGTCCCGCCGTTTTCGCCGAATTCCAAGAGCGGATGTGGCGCACCCTCCAGGGACGACGGGCCCACCAGTACATGCGGGCCAAGCTCGAGGAGCAGGCCCGGCGCCACGCGCGATTCGGCGCCTCCGTGTATCTGCAAGAGCCGAACGTCAAAGAGGGCCCGGGGGGGCTGCGGGACTTCCACGTGGCCCTGTGGATCGCCCGCGCCCGGCATCGCGTCGCGGACCTGGCCGCCCTGCCGGCCCTGGGGCTTCTCACCCCTGTCGAGCTGGCCCAGTGCCTGCAATCCCTGGACTTCCTGCATCGCGTCAGGAGCGAGCTGCACTACCTCCAGGGCGGAAAGCACGATGTCCTCCATCTGGCCGTCCAGATGCCCGTGGCCGCCAGCCTGGGCTTCCAGGACGGCGCCACCTTCGCGGTGGAGCAGTTCATGCGGCAGTACTATCTCCGGGCCGGGGGACTGCACCAGCTCTCCAGGCGCCTCACGGAACGCTGCGCGGAGCGGCCCGGGTCCCACGTGGAGGCCATGATGAAGAGATTGCGGGCTCGGGACATCGGGGACGGCTTCACCGAGCTGAACCGGGAGATCCACCTCCTCCCCCAGCGCGACTGCTTCCAGGAAGACCCCGTCCGGCTGCTGAAGATCTTCTGGTACCGGCAGGAGATGGGGTACGAGCTGAGCCTAGAGGCCCAGGAGGCCATCCGCAGCCACCTCGGGCTGATCGACGAGGCCTTCCGCCGCGGGAATCGCGCCCTGGGGTTCTTCCTGGCCATCCTCCGTGCGCCGCGGGGTGTGGCCGAGACCTTGCGCCAGATGCACCAGCTCGGGGTGCTCACCGCCTACATCCCGGAGTTCGCCCGGATCGCCTGCCTGGTCCAGTTCGACTACTACCACCGGTACACGGCGGACGAGCACACCTTCGTCCTCCTCGACCATCTGGAGGCCCTCCGCCAGACCGAGGATCCACGGCTCCAGGAATTCCGCCGCATCGCCGGCGAGCTCCGGAAATCCGAGATCCTGAAGCTGGCCATCCTCCTGCACGACGTCGGCAAAGGGGAGGGCCACGGCCACGCGGATCGCGGGGTGACGCTCGCCGAGGCTGCGCTGAATCGTATGGGCTTCCCCGCCGGCGACATCACCGCCGTGCGCTTCCTCGTGGCCCAGCACCTCAGCATGGCCCACATCGCCGAGCGACGGGACCTGGACGACGAGCGCATGATCATCGAATTTGCCCGCCAGGTCGGCAGCGAAGAGCTACTGAAGATGCTCTACCTTCTCACCTACCTCGACATCAACGCCGTCGGCCCGCAGGTCTGGAATGACTGGAAGGCGAGCCTCCTCTGGGAGCTCTTCATCAAGACCCACACCATCCTCACCCGGGGCGTCCCCGAAGGGGAAGAGGAGCAGCGGCGGGCCCGGAGCCTGCGCGCCGCGCTGGTCGCCGAACTGGAGGCGGAGTTCGGCGCCGAGGTGGTCGGCCAGCACCTCGACCTCATGCCCCTCCGCTACGTGCTCACCACCAGCAGCGCCAAGGTAGCCCAGCACCTGCACCTCATCGACCGCGTCCGCCGGGGCGAGCCGGTGGCCGTCCACTGGACCGCCTACCCGCTGGCTGGCTACTCGGAGCTGCTGGTGTGCGCGCCCGGGGCCCCGGGGCGCTTCACGAACGTCGTGGGGACCCTGACGGCACACGGGATCAACATCCTCTCGGCGCAGCTCTTCAGCCGCGCCGACGGCGTCATGATCCGCGCCTTCCAGGTGAGCGACGGTCGGGGCGCGGCACTCGAGGACGAGACCGCCTGGCGGCGATTCGCCCAAGAGCTGCGCGGCGTCATCCTCGGGCAGGTCAACGTGCGGGAACTCATCAAGGCCCGACGTCGTGACATCCTGGCCAAGCCGCTGCCGCGAGGACGGGAGATCCAGACCCGGGTGGAATTCGACAACCTCGTCTCCGACCGCTACACGGTCATCGACATCCGGGCCCAGGACCGGCTCGGCCTCTTGTACGTGATCGCCAGCACCCTCTCCGGGTTGGACCTGGACGTGACGCTGGCCAAGATCACCACCGAGGTGGACCAGGCCATGGACGTCTTCTACGTCACCGAGAAGGACGGAACCAAGGTCCTCGAAGCGGAGCGCATGGACGTGATCCGGCAGCGGCTGGTCCATGCCATCGCCGAGGGGATCGCCTGAGGCCGGAGGCGACATGCAGATCGACGGGCACACGCGTTTGGCGTTCCTCCTGGGATACCCGGTGGGTCACACACCAGGGGGCGTTCGCCTTCGAGCGCTGGACCGGCCGGCCGGCACCGCTGGCGGCCATGCGGGAGGCGCTCCGCGGCTGAGCGGGCGGGATATTTCCCTTGACAAGCCTGGGCGCGGCGGTAACATGGTGGCCCTGGATCCGCCCGAAATCCACCGGCCCACTCGGGGAGCGCGATGGCAGCAGGTGCGGTGCGCCTTGGCGATATGTTGGTCAAAGCTGCCCTCATCACCCGGGAGCAGTTGAACCAGGCTCTTCAGCAGCAGCAGACCGCCGGCGGGCGGATCGGGACCAACCTCGTCAAGCTTGGCTTCATCAGCGAGGACGACATCACCTCCTTCCTGAGCCGCCAGTACGGGGTGCCGTCCATCAACCTCTCCCACTTCGAGATCGACGGCAACGTCATCAAGCTGATCCCCTCCGAGATCGCCCAGAAGCACCAGGTGATCCCCATCAACCGGACCGGCAACGTCCTCACCGTTGCCATGGCGGACCCGAGCAACATCTTCGCCATCGACGACATCAAGTTCATGACCGGCTTCAAGGTGGAGCCGGTGGTGGCGGCTGAGACCTCGATCAAGAACTCCATCAACAAGTACTACGACTCGGCGGGCATGGTCGAGGACATCATGAAGGACTTCGACGACAAGGAGGTCGAAGCGCTCCGGGACGAAGAGGAGGCCGTCAACGCGGCGGAGCTCGGGAAGGCGGCCGAAGACGCCCCGGTCGTGAAGTTGGTGAACCTGATCCTCACCGACGCCATCAAGAAGGGGGCCTCGGACATCCACATCGAGCCCTACGAGAAGTCGTTCCGGGTGCGGTACCGCGTCGACGGCGTCCTCTACGACGTGATGCAGCCCCCCCTGCGGCTCAAGGCCGCCATCACCTCGCGCGTCAAGATCATGTCCCAGCTGGACATCGCCGAGCGCCGGCTGCCCCAGGACGGCCGGATCAAGATCAAGATGGGGGGCAAGGAGATGGACTACCGCGTCTCCACCCTCCCGACCCTGTTCGGCGAGAAGGTCGTCATGCGCCTGCTGGACAAGGGGAACCTCCAGCTGGACATGACCAAGCTGGGCTTCGGCCAGCAGGCCCTCGACGACTTCGAGAAGGGGCTCCTCATGCCCTTCGGCATGGTCCTGGTGACCGGCCCGACCGGCTCGGGGAAGACGACCACGCTCTACTCCGCGCTCAACCGCCTCAACACGGTCGACACCAACATCATGACGGCCGAAGACCCGGTGGAGTTCAACCTGGCCGGCATCAACCAGGTGCAGACCAAGGCCGAGATCGGCCTCACCTTCGCCGCGGCCCTCCGCTCTTTCCTGCGGCAGGACCCGGACGTCATCATGGTGGGCGAGATCCGCGACTACGAGACGGCCGAGATCGCGGTCAAGGCCGCCCTCACCGGCCACCTGGTGCTCTCGACCCTCCACACCAACGACGCCCCCAGCACCGTCAGCCGCCTCCTGAACATGGGGGTGGAGCCCTTCCTGGTGGCCGCTTCGTGCAACGTGATCCTGGCGCAGCGCCTGGCGCGGCGCATTTGCCAGGGCTGCAAGGAGCCCGTGTCGATACCCGCCCAGGCCCTGCTGAACGTCGGCTTCAGCCCCGAGGATGCCAAGACCCTCAAGACCTTCAAGGGGAAAGGCTGCCTGACCTGCAGCAATACCGGCTACAAGGGCCGCGTGGCCCTCTACGAGGTCATGCTCATCAAGGACAGCCTCAAGGAGGCGATCCTGCAAGGGGCCTCGGCCATGGAGCTCCGCGAGCTGGGGCGCCAGGGCGGCATGCAGACCTTGCGCGAGGCGGGCCTGCAGAAGATCCGAGAAGGGATGACCACCCTGGAAGAAGTCTTGCGGGTGACCACTGGCCATTAACCCGAACGACCCTCGTCACGCGACGCCAACTATGCCAAGCCTACACGAGCTGTTGAAGGAAATGGCGGAGAAGGGGGCCTCGGACCTCCACATCACGACGGGCATCCCCCCCGTAATCCGCCTCCACGGCCACGTGACGCCCATCGGGGTCCACCCCCTCACCCCGGCGGAGACCAAGAGCCTCGCCTACAGCATCCTGACGGAGGCCCAGAAGCAGAAATTCGAAGAGCAGTGGGAGCTGGATCTGTCCTTCGGGGTGAAAGGGTTGAGCCGCTTCCGGGCCAACGTGTACATGCAGCGCGGGGCGGTGGCCGTCGCCATCCGGACCATCCCGTACAACATCATGTCCTTCGAGGAGCTGGGGCTCCCGCAGGTGGTGGCGGATCTGTGCGACAAGCCCAAGGGCCTCATCCTGGTGACGGGGCCCACCGGCTCCGGCAAGTCCACGACCCTGGCGACCATGGTCGACAAGATCAATCGGGAGCGAGCCGAGCACATCATCACCATCGAGGACCCCATCGAGTTCGTCCATCAGCACAAGAAGTGCGTGGTGAACCAGCGGGAGCTGTTCGCCGACACCCGCTCCTTCAAGTCCGCCCTGAAATCGGTCCTGCGGCAGGATCCGGACAAGGTTCTGATCGGCGAGATGCGCGACCTCGAAACCATCGAGGCGGCCCTCACCATCGCCGAGACGGGCCACCTCACCTTCGGGACCCTGCACACCAACTCGGCCGTGCAGACGATCAACCGCATCATCGACGTCTTCCCGCCTTACCAGCAACCGCAGATCCGGGCCCAACTCTCCTTCACCCTGGAGGGAGTCCTGTGCCAGATGCTCCTGCCGCGGGCCAATGGCCAGGGCCGGGTGCTGGTCCTGGAGGTCATGGTCCTCAACGCGGCCATCCGGAACCTGATCCGTGAGGACAAGCTGCACCAGATCTATGGGATGATGCAGACGGGGAAAGAGCGTTCGGGCATGCAGACGATGAACGAGTCGCTGCTCGCCCACTACCTCCGGCGAAACATCACCATGGATCAGGCCCTGGGGGTCTCGACTCAGCCCGACGAGCTGTCGCAGATGATCCAGCGGGCCCAGGCCGCGCACGGGGCCCGGCGCTAAAGGGAGGAGACACGGATGGCCATCTTCGTCTATACCGGACGCACGCGGAGCGGCCAGACTGTTAGCGGCGAGGTGGAGGCAGCCACGCGCGAAGCGGTGGTGGCCAGGCTGCGCTCCCAGCAGATCATCGCCACGGCGGTGCGCACCAAGCCCAAGGAGATCAGCTTCTCCTTCGGCTCGGGTGTCACGGAGAAGGACATCGTGGTCTTCACCCGCCAGTTCGCCACCATGATCGATGCCGGCCTGCCCCTGGTCCAGTGCATCGAGATCCTGGCCTCCCAGCAGGAGAACAAGGTTTTCAAGAAGACCCTGGGGCAGATCCGCCAATCCGTGGAGGGCGGATCGACCTTCGCGGCGGCCCTCAAGCAGCACCCGAAGATCTTCACCTCCCTCTACGCCAACATGGTCGAGGCCGGGGAGGCGGGCGGCATCCTGGACACCATCCTGAACCGCCTGGCCCAGTATATGGAGAAGGCCATGGGCCTGAAGAAGAAGGTGAAGTCGGCCATGGTCTACCCCTCCACCATCGTCGCGGTGGCGCTCACCGTCGTCGTCTTCCTCCTGATCTTCGTGATCCCGACCTTCAAGACCATGTTCGAAGGGTTCGGCGCCACGCTGCCCTTGCCCACTCAGATCGTCCTGGAGGCCTCGAACATCGTCCGCGCCTACTTCATGGTGATGATCGGCGCCATTGTGGGCATCGTCATCGGGTTCCGGGCCTGGTACAAGACCGAATCGGGGAGGACGGTCATGGACGCCTTCATGCTCAAGACGCCGGTCTTCGGGACCCTGATCCGGAAGGTGGCCGTGGCCAAGTTCACCCGGACCCTGGGGACCCTGATCAGCAGCGGCGTAGCCATCCTGGACGGCCTGGACATCACGGCCCGGACCGCCGGCAACAAGATCGTGGAGAAGGCGGTGCTCCGGACCCGGGCTTCCATTGCCGAGGGGAAGACCATCGCCGATCCGCTGAGGGAATCCGGCGTCTTCCCACCCATGGTGACCCAGATGATCTCCGTGGGAGAGCAGACCGGCGCCCTGGACTCCATGCTCAGCAAGATCGCGGACTTCTACGACGAGGAGGTGGACACCGCCGTGGCCAACCTCACCGCCCTGCTGGAGCCCATGATGATGGTCTTCCTGGGCATCATCATCGGCGGGGTGGTCATCGCCATGTACCTGCCCATCTTCAAGCTGGTCTCGGTGGTGGGCAAGTAATCCTCACTACCAGTCCGGTTGTGGTCGGGGGCCGCCGCGGCGGCCCCCGTCTTCCTTTCCGGAGGGCCCCGTGCACGGGACCGAGGATCCGTCGCATCTCCCCCAGGACTCCCCCGGCATGCTCCCCAAGCTGAAATGGGTGGTGGGTCTCCGCCTGCTGCTCGCCTCCGCACTGCTGGGGTCGGCTGTCGTCCTGGATCTCCACGAGCGCCTGCCCTTCCGCACGGGGCCGCTCTACGGACTCCTCAGCCTCACCTTCGGCCTCTCCCTGGCCTACGCGCTGGCCCTCCGGGGTCAGCGCCGGCTCTTTCTCCAGGGCGTGGTCCAGCTCCTCCTCGACCTCGGTCTCGTCAGCCTGCTGGTCCACTACACCGGCGGCGTCGACTCGGTCTTCCCCTTCATGTACATCTTCGTCGTCTTTGCCGCCGCCAACCTCTTGGAGCGCCGGGGGGGACTGGCATTCGGAATCGTCAGCGGCATCCTCTACGGCAGCCTGGTCGTGGCCGAGTGGACGCGGGTCATCCCGCCGGCCGAGTTCGCGGGGGGCCTGGCCCCCCTCCGGTCCGCGGCCTATGCCGTCTACCAGGTCCTGATCCACCTGGTCGCGTTCCTGGCGGTGGCCATCTTGAGCAGCCACCTCGCCGCGCGCCTGCGCCAGGCGGGGCAGGAGCTGGAGCAGCGCGGCCTGGATCTCCGGAACCTCCAGACCCTCCAGCGGGTGATCCTGGCCAACATCAGTAGCGGCCTCATGACCCTGGACCTGTCCGGGCGCCTCGTCTCTTTCAACGAGGCTGCCGAGCGCATCACCGGCTACGAGTTCGCCGCGCTCCGGGATCGCTCCTGGCGCGAGACCCCGTTTGCCCTCTGCACGGTGCTCGCCGAGTTCTTCGCCAACCCGACCGCCTCGTTGAAGAACCGCGTGGTGGAGCTCACGCTCACACGGAGGGACGGCCAGCCGATCCCGGTGGGCGTGTCCTATTCCCCCCTGCGGGGATCCACGGGGGGGGCGGCGGGACTGATCGCCGTGTTCGAGGACCTCACGGAACGCAGGCGCGTCGAGGAGCAGTTGCGCCGGGCGGACCGGCTGGCGGCCCTGGGGCAGCTCGCCGCGAACATTGCCCACGAGGTTCGTAACCCCCTGGCGGCCATCAGCGGGGCGGTGGAGGTCCTGCAGGAGGACCTGACGCTCGCGGGAGCGGACCGCCAGCTCCTGGACATCATCCTGGGGGAGGCCCACCGGCTGAAACTCATCACCGGGCAGTTCCTGGACTTCGCCAAGCCTTCTTCCCTCCTCCAGCGACCCTGCGCGGTGCGGCCACTCGTGGAGGAGACGCTCCACCTCCTGGAGCGGAGCGGCGAGCGGAACCCCGCGACCACCTGGAGCGTGACGGAGGAGCCTCCCGACCTGTTCGTCTCTGCGGACGCGGACCAGTTGCGCCAGGTCGTCTGGAATCTCTGCCTCAACGCCAGTCAGTCCATGTCCGGGGGGGGGCACTTGACCGTCACCCTGCGCTGTGCCCCGCCGCATGGGCACCTCGACAATCAGTCATCCGGCCAAGGGGGCCCGGCAGATGGGCCTTCCAATCCCGTGCCGGTCACGCATCGGCCGGCCGGCGAATCGGCCGAATGGGTTGAGATCGCCTTCCGAGACGCGGGCCAAGGCATCGCGCCGCAGGAGCTCGCGCGCGTCTTCGAGCCGTTCTTCACGACCCGACCGGGGGGGACGGGTCTGGGGCTGGCCATCGCCCGGAAAATCCTCGAGAGCATGGGTGGACACGTCGGCGTAGAAAGTCAGCAGGGGCGGGGAAGCATCTTCCGGGTGTGGCTCCGCCGGAGCGAGCCATCGGCCTTCGTTCCCGTCAATCGAACAGTCTGAACATGCGGCCGCGCGGCGGCGGCGCGGGTGAGGTGGATTGGTGAGCCGCATCTTGGTCGTAGACGATGAGAGCGGGATGCGCGAACTCCTCCGGATCCTCCTGGAGAAGGAGGGGCACGAGGTCCTGACGGCCGCGGATGGCGCGGCGGGCCTGCAGCTGGCAACCAGTCGGAAGCCCTCTCTGATCATCTCCGACATCCGGATGCCCAAGCTGGATGGCGTGGGTCTCCTCGCCGGGCTACGCGAGCAGGGCCTCGAGGTCCCCGTGATTCTCCTGACCGCCTACGCCTCCCGGGAGTCGGCCATCCAGGCCATGAAACTGGGGGCCTTCGACTACATCACCAAGCCGTTCAAGCTGGAGGAGATCAAGCTGGTCATCCACCGGGCCTTTGCCGAAGCCGAGCGGCGCCAGCGCCCAGAGGTCGCCGCCCCCGGGCCGGCGGAGGAGCCCGCGCTGCTCGGCATCGTGGGGCGCAGCCCGAAAATGCTCGAGCTGTACAGGCTCATCGGCCGGGTCGCCGCCGTGGGCTCCTCGGTGCTCATCACGGGTGAGAGCGGAACGGGCAAGGAACTGGTGGCTCGGACCATCCACTACAACTCACCCCGCGCCCAGCAGCCCTTCGTGGCCATCAACTGCGGAGCCATCCCCGAGGAGCTCCTGGAGAGCGAGCTGTTCGGCCATGTGAAAGGCTCCTTCACGGGTGCCATCGCCCACAAGGCAGGCCTGGTCGAGGTCGCCCGGGGCGGGACGGTCTTTCTCGACGAGGTGGCCGAGATGAGCCCGGGCCTGCAGGTCAAGCTCCTGCGCTTTCTCCAAGACCATATCTTCCGCCGGGTCGGCGGCACGGAAGACATCGAGGCGGACGTCCGCATCATGGCCGCCACGAACAAGGATCTGGCGGAGCTGATCCGCGAGGGGACCTTTCGCGAGGATCTGTTCTACCGGCTGAACGTCATCCCCGTGGAGCTGCCCTCGCTCCGCGAGCGCTGGGAGGACATCCCGCTCCTGGCGCGAAACTTCCTCGACCTCTATGCGACCAAAGCCGGGCGGACGCCCATGGGGATCATCCCCGAAGCCATGGAGATCCTGATGGCCCACTCCTGGCCGGGGAACGTCCGCGAGCTCGAGAACGTCATGGAGCGGGCCGTGGCCTTGGCGGTGGGGGACGAGGTCCGCGCAGAGCATCTGGCCGCCACGTTCATCAACCTGCCGGCACCCGCCCCGATCCTTTCCGGCCAGGAGGCTTTACCCGAGCGGGTCGACCGTGAGAAGACCGAGCAGGATGAACGCCGCGCGCCACTGGCCGGCTTGGAGGTTCCGCCCGAGGGGCTCGATCTGGAACAGGTGGTAGCCGGGGTGGAGCGCTCCCTGATGCTGGATGCCCTTCGGAAATCAGGCTGGGTCCAGACCAAGGCCGCGCAGCTTCTCGGGATCAACTTCCATTCCTTCCGCTATCGGGTGAAGAAGTACGGCTTGGATCGGGTCATCCGCGACCGGAGCCATGGCACTAACTAGTCACCGGCCCCTCCATCTGGCTGTCCTTATACTGGCCGGGACGTTGATCGGCCTTCCGTGGGCCGCCGGCGGTCGATCATCCCTCGGACAGGCCGGCCTGATCCTGCTGCTCACGCTGGCGGGGGCTGCCAGCATGCTCCTTGGGGGGTCTGCCTCCCCATCGCCACCCTCCGCGCTTCTCGTGCTCGCTGGCATTGCCGTCAGCGCTTCGGCATTTCACACCGTCTATCCCGACCGGACAATCCAGACTCTTCTCCTGCTCCTCGCATATTTCCTGGCGGGAGTGATTGCGGCGCGCGCCGCACGGACCGACAGCCGGATGGAACGCGCCCTCCTCGGCGCGCTCTTGGCCTCGGGCCTGCTGGTGGTCGCGATCGGTTTGGTGTGGCGTTGGCAGGGAAACGACGGCGGGCTGTACGCCAACGTGCTGATTGGTCCGTTCGGGTATCCAAACGCGATGGGAGGCTTCCTTCTGCTCGTCGGAGGAGCAGCCCTGGGGACACTCCCACGGGACCGGAGTCAATGGGAGCGCGCCGCAGCCCTGCTCGGCTGCACCCTGGTCCTTGTCGGCCTGTACCTTACGCGCTCTCGGGGTGCCGCGATCGCCGCGATCGCCGGTCTCGTGGTTTGGGCCGGACTCCAGCGCACGCTCTGGTGGCCACGCCGTCATCTCTGGGCGGGTGTGGCCGCGATCAGCCTCCTCTCGGGACTCTATCTGACGTCCAACCGCCTGGCGGGCCTGCTTCCTCTCCTGTGGCCCGGTGCGGGCGAGGTCGGCGATACCTCAGTCCTCTGGCGCGTATCCATTCTGCGGTGGACCTGGGACATGATACGAGATCACCCGTGGATGGGGGTCGGGCCAGGGGCGTTTCCGGTGGCCCTGATCCACTATCAACGGATCCCATACGTGGGCGGGGAGAATCCGCATAACCTCTACCTGGAGATTGCGGCGGAATACGGCCTCCCTGCCGCGATCTTGACGATTCTTGCTCTGGGAGTCTTCCTGGTCCGCACTGGGACGGCCGTCCGCCGCCTTCCCGCGCGCCACCCCGAACCAGCCCGCCTGGCGTTCCTGCTGGCGAGCCTGGTTGCATTCTTCGTGCACAGTGCGGTAGATCTGGACTGGAGCTTTCCCGCCATTGCTCTCGCCGCCGCGACCCTGCTTGGCTTGAGCGCCAAGGGGTTTGGACTTCCTCGCATCCCGACGCGTCCCTTCCGACTCTGGCG
>Ga0315294_10001154_pt1 | contig 28465 bp, 19 predicted proteins | sample YL17G13_40_MG_FD_203626 | JGI IMG/M metagenome (GOLD analysis project Ga0315294, IMG submission 203626) | Sediment microbial communities from Yellowstone Lake, YNP, Wyoming, USA - YL17G13_40 | ecosystem: Environmental > Aquatic > Freshwater > Lake > Sediment | place: USA: Wyoming | collected... | reverse complement strand
GAGGCCCCCGTGATCCCCTTGCCCCCGCGGCGCTGGCGTCTGTATGTGCTTACGGGGAGCCGCTTTATGTAGCCGCCGTGGGAGATGGTGATGACCATGTCCTCCTCGGCGATGAGGTCCTCGATCTCGAACTCATCCGTGGCGGTCACTATTTCCGTCCGGCGCTCGTCCGCGTGCTTCTTCCTGAGCTCCAGCACCTCTGTCTTGATGATCTCCATTATCTTCCTGGGACTGGCGAGGATTCCCTTCAGCTTCTCGATGAGCTTGATGACCTCGATGTACTCGTCTTCGATCTTTTTACGTTCGAGGCCGGTGAGTCTCTGGAGCCGCATGTCCAGGATGGCCTGCGCCTGGATCTCCGATAGCTTGAACTTCGCCATGAGACCTTCGCGCGCAGCATCCACGTTCGCGGACTTCTTGATGAGCGCGATGATCTCGTCGATGTGGTCGAGTGCGATCTTGAGGCCCTCGAGGATGTGGGCTCTCTTTTCGGCTTCTTCCAGGTCGAACTGGGTTCTCCGCCTTATCACTTCCTGCCGATGCTCTATGTACAGACCGAGCATCTCTCTGAGAGTGAGGACCTTCGGCCGGTTCTCGATGAGGGCGAGCATGTTCCCGCCGAAGGTGCCCTGGAGCTGCGTGTGCTTGTAGAGCTGGTTCAGGACCACGCGCGGCTGCCCGTCGCGCTTGAGCTCAATCACGATCCTCATGCCATCCCGGTCGGATTCGTCCCTGATGTCGGAGATGCCGGTGATTTTCCCTTCCCTGACTAGCTCCGCTATCTTCTCCAGGACAGAGGACTTGTTCACCTGGTAGGGAATCTCGTTTATGACTATGAACTCTTTTCCGGTCTTTTCCTGCGTCTCTATGCAGGCCTTGGCCCTCATCACGATGAGGCCCTTGCCCGTCAGGTAGCAGTCCCGGATGCCCTGGCGACCGTAGATGGTTCCAGCGGTCGGGAAGTCGGGGCCCTTCACGATCTCGAGCAGTTCTTCGCCCGTGGTCTCCGGTTCGTCTATCACTTTTACGATCGCGTCACAAATCTCGCCCAAGTTGTGGGGCGGGACGTTCGTGGCCATGCCCACGGCGATTCCGGACGCGCCGTTCACGAGCAGGTTGGGCACGAGCCCCGGCAGTACGACCGGTTCCTGCCGCGACTCGTCGTAGTTGGGCTTGAAGTCCACGGTGTTTTTCTCGATGTCGCGCAGCATCTCCTCCGCAATGGCGGTAAGCCGCGCCTCGGTGTAGCGCTCGGCAGCGGGAGCGTCGCCGTCTATCGAACCGAAGTTCCCCTGCCCGTCGACGAGCCGGTAGCGCATCGAAAAGTCCTGGGCCAGCCGCACCATGGTCTCGTATACGGCGACCGTGCCGTGCGGGTGGTAGTTGCCGGTCACGTCGCCGCAGATCTTTGCGGACTTCCTGAAGGGGCGGTCGTGGAGGAGGTTCAGGTCCCTCATGGCCACGAGCACGCGCCTCTGCACGGGCTTGAGCCCGTCCCGCACATCGGGGAGCGCCCTGGAAACTATGACGCTCATCGCATAGTCGATGTACGAGCTTTTCATCTCGTCTTCGATGTATACCGAAACAACTCGCTCTTTGTGAGGATTCATCCAGGTCTCCAGTTGCCTATCTGAACCCGCGACGCCCTCCGCGTGGGGCGCTCACCGGGCAAGAGCTCGGGGCCGCGCCGGCCCCGCATGAATCCATGAATTGCCCCCTAAACGTCCAGATTCCGCACGGAAAGCGCGTTCTCTTCGATGAACTTGCGCCGCGGTTCGACCATGTCGCCCATGAGTATCGTGAAAATCCTGTCTGCTTCGACGCCGTCCTCGAGCGTGACCTTGAGGAAGACCCTGGACTCGGGGTTCATCGTGGTGAGCCAGAGCTGCTCCGGGTTCATCTCGCCGAGGCCCTTATATCGCTGCATCGTCACGCCCTGTCTTCCGAGCTTGGCGACGATGCCGTCTCTCTCCTTGTCGTTATATGCGTACAACTCCTGTTTCCCCTTCTTGACTTTGTAGAGCGGGGGCTGGGCAATGTACACGTATCCTCTTGTGATGAGCTCCTTCATGTGGCGATAGAAAAACGTCAGAAGCAGGGTGCGTATGTGGGCGCCGTCCACGTCCGCGTCCGTCATGATGACTATCTTGTGGTAGCGCGCCTTGTTGGCGTCGAAATCTTCTTCGCCGCCGACTCCCGTGCCGATGGCGAGAATAAGAGTGCGGATCTCTTCGTTCGAGAGTATCTTGTCGAGCCGGGCCTTCTCGACGTTGAGGATCTTGCCCCTGAGCGGCAGAATCGCCTGAAACCGCCTGTCCCTACCCTGCTTGGCGGAGCCGCCCGCGGAATCGCCCTCGACGATGTAGATCTCCGAAATGGAGGGGTCCGTGGCGGAACAGTCGGCCAGCTTGCCGGGCAGAGAGCCGCTTTCGAGTACGCTCTTTCTCCGAGCCAGCTCCCTGGCCTTTCGCGCCGCGTCCCTGGCTCTCGCGGCGGCGATGCACTTCTCGACGATCTTACCGGCCACCGACGGGTTCTCCTCGAAGAACTCACCGAGACCGTCGCCCACGATCGATTCGACGATTCCCTTCACCTCGCTGTTGCCGAGCTTGCTCTTGGTCTGGCCCTCGAACTGCGGCTGCTTGAGCTTGACGCTTACCACCGCCGTGAGTCCCTCGCGCGCGTCGTCGCCGGAAAGCGATATCTTGCCGTTCTTCGTCAGGCCTTCTTTGGCCGCGTAGTTGTTGATGGTCCTCGTCAAGGCCGCCTTGAACCCGATGAGGTGCGTGCCGCCCTCGACAGTGTTTATGTTGTTGACGAAACTGAAGATGTTTTCGAGGTACGAATCGTTGTATTGAAGCCCGATCTCAACCTCCACGTCGTCGCGGAGCTTCTGGAAGTAAACCGGCTTCGGATGAAGCACGTTCTTGTTCTCGTTGAGCCATTTCACGAAGGACGCGATTCCGCCCTCGTACTTGAACGTGTGGCTCTTGCCTGAGCGCTCGTCAACGAACTCGATGAGCACGCCCCTGTTCAGAAACGCGAGCTCTCTCAGGCGCTGCGACAGCGTGTCGAAACTGAAATCCAGAGTCTCGAAAACCGTGGAATCCGGTTTGAAGCTCACGGTCGTGCCCGTCGTCTTCGACTTGCCGGCTTCCTTGAGCTTCGTCGTCGTCTTGCCCCTCTCGTAGCGCTGGTGATAGATCTTGCCGTCCCTGCCTACCTTCACCTCGAGCCACTCCGAGAGCGCGTTCACTACAGAAACGCCGACGCCGTGAAGTCCGCCGGAGACCTTGTACGAGTCAGCGTCGAACTTGCCCCCTGCGTGAAGCGTGGTCATTACCACTTCGACCGCCGGAAGCTTCTGCCCGGCGTGCATGTCGACCGGGATGCCGCGGCCGTTGTCCACCACCGTGACACTGTCGTCCTTGTGAATGGCGACCGAGATGGTATCGCAGAAACCGGCAAGGACCTCGTCGATACTGTTGTCCACGACCTCGTATACCAGGCGATGTAGCCCCCTCTGTCCCGTGCTTCCCACGTACATGCCCGGCCTTTTTCTAACGCCCTCGAGGCCCTTCAGAACCTGGATCTTTCTGGCATCGTAGCTGTGGTCCTTCCGGGGCTGCGGGGTGTCCACTTCTTCTGTTGAACGGCCTTTCAAGTGCTGGCCCTCCTATGACGGTGCGACATCATCTCGCGAGAGAAAAAACTATGTCTTCAATTACTTTCTTGCCGACCTTCTCGTTCAGCCTCCGGACTATTTCGTCTTTCATAAACGACAGCTCGTGAAGCCACGTGGTGGTAGATACCCGTACGAACAGCTTCGAGTCCCTGTAGGCCGCCGGCCGCGCGTTCGAAGCTATCCTCGGGCCGACCACCTCGTCCCAAATCACGACCACCCTCCAGCCCAGAATCTTCTTGTCGAGTTCGAGTTTCTTAAGTAACCCTTCCAGCGAGCGCGAGATGTGCTCCATGCGGCAACTACTCCGGGAGTCTCAGAGGCATGATCAGACAGAGTAAATCTTCTCCTTCGTCCTTATGCACCGGCTCCACGAGCCCGGCGTTCAGGGGAGTGTTCAGAGAGAATTTGGCCTCATCTGAATCCATACTCCTCAGAATGTCAAGGATGTAGTTGGCGTTGTAACCGACGTCCATCTCGTCCCCTACATACTCGATGGTGGGCACGGTCTCCTGGCCTTCTCCGACGTCGGCCGTGCTCACGCTCAGATCTACTTTGTCCTTGCGGAGGGCGAACTTGATCTGGTGAGTGACTGTGTCCGAGAGGATTGCGACTCTCTTTATCGCATCGATAAGCTCATCTCTATTCACCGTGAGTTTCTTGTTGGTTTCCTTCGGTATTACCTGCTCATAGTTGGGGAACGGTCCCTCAAGCACTCTGGAACAGATGACCGAATTCCCCATCTCCATCAGGATGTAACTCTTGCTGAGGGCAATTTCAACTGGACCTCCCTCCTCGGGCGCGATTTTGACCGCCTGCCTCAGGGCCTTCGGCGGCACGATGGCCTCTGTTTTTTCCTTCACAAAATCGCCTGAGAAAGAAGCCTTGGCAAGCCTGTGGCCGTCAGTGGCAACCATCCTCAGCTCGTTGGGAAACAGCTGAAAAAGCACACCGTTGAGCACCGGTCTGCTTTCATCCGTAGAGGTCGCGTAAAGACATCTCTTCTCGCCTTTCTTCAGAACGTCTGAATGAAGCGTAAACCTGTGCTCGGACTTGAAGGAAGGCATCTTCGGAAAATCTGCGGGGTCCATGCCGCTGATAGCATACTTGCCACGCGCGCACTCCACTTTCACCCTGTAATCTTCTACTGCAATTCTGACCTCGTCCGCCGGCAGCTCCCTGACTATGTCGTTGAACCTCTTGGCCGGGATGCAGACCGAACCCTCAGAGAAAACCTGGGCCTTCACGCTGGCTGCAATAGACATGTCCAGATCCGTCGAGGTCGCCTTAAGAGTGTCTCCCTTGGCCTCCAGGAGAATCGTAGAGAGTATGGGGAGAGTGCTCTTGGGAGGCACAACGCTGATGACGTTGGCAAGAAGCAGCGAAAGCTCAGGCCTCATGATCGTGAACTTCATTTTAGCCCTCCTAAGTGCGTACCTTGGAGCCTGAAAACTCGGCTGTAATTCAGGGTGGATCTGAACCTAAAAATGTCCAAGCAGTGCAAACACAAGAAGTGGTCTAGTGTGTTGCAATAACAACACTTTTCCAGACACGAGTATATGTAAGGGCAGATTTCATTTCAAGGTAAAAAATGGCCCATACTGCGCGGCTTCTGGCGTCTTGTGCCCTGTGCAATCGGTGGATGTTGTACCTCCAGCCTCTACTCGACAAATGACTCCGCCGGGCGAATACTAATCTTAAGTAGCTTTTGACGAATAGAACATCATCGGTCTGGGCCTCGTGATTGCGCTTGGCAATTCAACAAACCCAATAATGACGTTCACAGACGGACGGGCAATGGGCCTTCTGTGAGACTACTACTCTCAGTCTGAATCGTTGGAACACCCACCCGGTCCTTATATTATGTTCTATTATTCTTCTCTAAAAAGGTAGTTGTAGTTGTAGTAAGGAGTGTGAGTTTGTGGAAAAGAAAAGTGCTATCGCTAATCGCTTATTTAACAGCGAGTTATGCGGACGCCTCTTCTTGAGAACATGTGAAAAACCCCGTTGTTTCTCTACGGTCGTCCACGGCCGGCCCGAAGCCAGGTGGACTCTTCACAAGTCATCCACATCATTTGAAGGAAATAGCCCAGACACGTTGGCGGAGTGGATGCAGCAGTTTTTTTGAGAGAGGTCTAGCTCTTTGTGGGGGTGGACACGAGAGCGATGATCTTCTCTACGGTGTCTTTCGAGTTTCTGTCGGAATTCACCATCTGCTCTATCTTGTCGCAGGAGTAGAGGACCGTCGTGTGATCCCTGTGCCCGAACTTTGCACCGATTTCAGAAAGGGAGCAGTCAGTCATCCTTCTGCTCACATACATGGCCACCTGTCTGGGGAACACGATTGAGTTCGTGCGGCGCTTCCCCTTTATGGCCTCGAGCGGGAGCCTGAAGAAATCCGCGGAAATCCTCTGGATGTCTTCAACCCGAACGCTTCTCTCTTGCACCCTTATCAGGTCCTTGAGAACGTCCTTCGTGAAGTCGGCGCTGATTTCCGACGGCGGAATCGACACGAGAGAGGCAAATGCAAGAAGCCGGGTCAACGAACCCTCGAGCTCGCGGATGTTGGTCTTGATGTGCGTGGCGATGAGAAGCCCCACGTCGTCGGCGAGCCGCACCCCCTCCTCTTCCGCCTTCTTGTTGAGAATCGCCACCCTCGTTTCCAAATCCGGGGCCTGTATATCGGTCACGAGGCCTCCGTTGAAACGGGAGACGAGCCGCTCCTCCAGCATATGTATCTCTTTTGGGGGGCGGTCGCTCGTGATCACTATTTGTTTCTGCGCGTCGTAGAGAGAGTTGAAAGTGTGGAAGAACTCCTCCTGCGTGCTCTCCTTGCCGGCCAGGAACTGAACGTCGTCGATCAGGAGCACATCGGCCCCGCGGTATTTCCTCTTGAATTCCATCGTCTTGGCGTGCTGGATGGAGTAGATCATCTCGTTCATGAACTTTTCGGATGAGACGTAGTAGACCTTGCTGGACGGCCTGTCCTCTTTGATGTAATGGCCGATTGCCTGCGTTATGTGCGTCTTGCCCAGCCCCACTCCGCCGTAGATGAAGAGCGGGTTATAGACCATGGCGGGCCTCTCGGCGACTGCGAGGCAGGCGGCGTAGGTGAGCTGGTTCCCGCTGCCGACCACGAACGAAGAGAGAGTGAAACGCGGATTCAACTGGCTCTCGTCGAGAGCGCCGGACAGTCTCCTCTGGGCGGGGGCGCCGGTGCGCCCGGCCTTTCTCGGCGCCTGGTTCTCTGCCTGAGTTCCTACGCAGTAAGACACCCTGGCAGCAGGCCCCACTACCTCCTTGGCGGCACTCTCGATGAGGGGCTGGTAGTGCTGTTCGATCCAGTCGGCGAAAAAGGAGTTTGGAACCTCCAGCGAGAGCTGGTTGTCAGAGACGGCCTTGAGAACGAGAGGTTTGAACCAGGTGTGAAAGGCCTGCCGGTTTATTCTGGCCAGGAGCAAGTCACAAATCCTGCCCCAAATGCCCGAAAGTTCAGGGGTATCCAAAACAGAAATCCTCAGCTAATTCACAACGCCTTCCACAGAGGAGCGCGTGCGCAACTTACGTAATTACAACAAATGTGAAAACCGGCCGGGGGTTTTCCACAATTATCCACAGGTCGCGTTTCAGGGATTCGGACACACTAATAGCTCGCCTTGCGAAAAAACGAAAAATAAGGACTCTCGACCCGCCAGGTGGAACACTGTAGTCAAGCAAAGAAGCAACTTCTGCGCGAGAAACCCGGCATCGCAGATGAAAGCCGAGAGAAAGAAGAGCATCGGCACGCCGAAGCGTCCTCGTCAAAGCCGCCCCGTACCTGATGCGCCGCGAACACTAGCACAAGCTCAAAGCCCGCGCAAGGAAAAACATCTCTCCAGAATATTGACATCACCGATGTTCTTCGTTGGGCGAGTTCGGCGCGAGGCAGACTCTTTTTCTGCCTGTCTTGCGTGAAGTTATGTGCTAGAGTGTGGGCGGCGCTCGGCCGGCGAGAAGCCGGACACGCGCCGAGCACGAGTCGCAATCTGCCATAACGCAACAGCAAGAGAAGGGGAATCATAACCATGTTATTCGAGAGGTTGCTGTTCTGGAGAGTCAGCGCGGAGAAGAGAGGTGGGATCCACAGCGCGGGCGGGTCCGTCGGGAGATCGGGCGCGCCACGTATTCCGGCCGGAAGATGTCGAAGGCCCGGCGCAACAGCACTCGCAATCTTGGCAGTCTTGTTGCTTCCTGCATGTTTCTCCGCACTGGACCTGCCCGGCGCAGCTTCGGGAGTGGGCACTATCGGCCCGACGAACGTCTGGGCGGCCGAGACGGAGACATCGGCCGGGACATCCGAAACGTCCGGGGCATCTGTGACGGCAGCCGCTGCCTGTGACCAGGCAGCCCGCGTTGCCGGCAAGCAAGCCCGCACGGTTCTCACCATCATTCACATAACTGACCTCCACGGAGCACTCATGCCCGAGGACAAGGACGCGGCCACGCAGAGACCGGTGGGTGGAGCGGGCATCGTGGCTTCCTACATCAAAGCCGAGAAAACGAAGGCGCTCGCAGAGACGGGGAGCGAGGTTCTGCTGGTGGCGAGCGGAGATATGATGCAGGGTTCTGCAATCTCTAACCTCAGCAGGGGCGAGGCGGTGATCGCGGTCATGAACGAGCTGGGGTTCGAAGCGTGTGCTGTCGGCAATCACGAGTTCGACTGGGGAACCAAAGTCCTCGAGGAGAGAAGACGGCAGGCGAAGTTTCCGTTTCTCTCCGCGAATATATTCCTCGGCGAAAGCACTAAACAACCCGGCTGGGTCCTGCCGTCCACGGTGGCCAAGAAGGGCAAGCTCAGAATAGGCATTATCGGCGCGATAACCGAGGACACGCCGGTCGTTGCGAACCCGAATGTCCTAGTCGGACTCAGGTTCGATAAGCCAGCGATGATCGTGAACCAGGTCGCGGCAAAGCTCAGGAAAGAGGGCGCTGACGTGGTTGTCATCCTCTCTCACCTCGGCGGCACCCAGGAAAGAGACGGGTCAGTGACGGGGCCGGTTGCGGACTTCGCATCCAGACTCAAGGGCGTTGACGCGGTTCTCGACGGCCACAGCCACACCGTAGTCTCCGGAGTCGTCAATTCGATACCGGTCATGATATCGGGCTCGAACGGCCGCAGAGTCGGCGTGATGAAACTCGAGATTGTCTGTGATGCGAGGTCGGGGCGGAGCACCCGCGGCGGGTCTGACGCCTCCTCGCGCTGCAAGAGCAGGCTGATCGAACAGGACGTGAAGCCGACCTTCGGTGATTCGGTGGAGGCCGACCCTGCGACAGTCGCCATTGTGGGCTCTTACGGCAGGAAGTTCGCCGGCGAGATAGACAGGGTCGTAGCAGTTGCTGCTGCCGGCATTCCAACCGGCAGGCAGGAAAGCCCGCTCGGGAATCTCATTTCGGATATCATGCGGGACGCAGTTCACGCCGATGTGGCTTTCACGAACTCGGGCGGCATCAGGGCGGAACTCGATGCCGGCCCAATAACAGTAGGGGAGATCTTTCGTATCCTGCCCTTCGACAACACAATTGTCACAATGTATCTAACCGGCGAGCAGGTCAGGAAAGTGCTGGAAGAGGGGATCAGCTCCCGAGGCGTCGTGCAGGTCTCGGGGATAGGGTTTTCCTGCAGACAGGCGGATCCGGTTGGCCAGAGAGTGAAGTCCATAACACTCGAGGACGGCACACCGCTGTCCCCCACCGGCCGCTACCTGGTTGCCACAAACGACTTTATGGCTGCCGGAGGCGACAGATACACCACGTTCAAAGAAGGGGACACAATCCTAAACACACAGATTCTGGTGCGGGACGCGGCGATTTCATGGATGGACAAGATTCAGCGGGCCGGTGGCCAGGTCAACCCGCCGAACCTCGGGAGAGCCGAGCTGCTTCAGTAGATTGTCCGAGAAGGCGGCAGTCCCGGAAGGCGCGATTCCTGTCCGGTGCCGCCGGTACAAACGCAGGCGCCCAACCAAGGAACACCAAACTGAGCCTTACCGAAGCACTACAGGGTGCCGGTGCTCATATGGCACTTTCACTCAAGAGACTGGGGAGGAAAAAATGACCAAAGATCCGACTGGTCCCGACACAACCGCAAAATCCAGTGATAGAATCAGGGTCTATGTCGACGGCAAGCCCGTCTGGATCTCCAAGGCGTTCTCGGTGAGACACGCCATCCTCGCCCACAACGAAGACGCGCTTGCCGAAGTCATCTCGGGCGAGGCCTACGTCGCCGATGCCCGCGGAGTCGAAGTCGGCCTTGACGGCGCCCTGTTTGACGGAATGCGGCTTTACGTCAAGAGCACCGAGACCGAGTGAAACGGGCACGAGGACAATCGATGCCTCGCTACCCTTCCGGCACGCCCGCGTTTGCGGCGCGGCCGGTGCATGTCCCGGCACAACGCAGGCCTGACTCGTCTTATACTACTTTTCATGGTGGGGCATAGAAAAAAGAGGGCCAGTCACAAACTGACCCTCTTGGGTCGGATGAGATTGGAGTCACGATATCCCGATGGGGCGTACTCCGGGTGTCCCAGGCCGTCACCTATACAGTGCCTTGATCCTCCCCCACGTCGACTGCTCGACCGGTATTACCACATCGTGAGAGTACGCGGTGAAGCACTCGCCTCCGTCCCGAACGTTGTTGTAGTTCTCATCCGAAAACGCCCAGACGTGTACTCCATAGCATCCATGCCAGCTCACGTCAATCGTAAGCACGTCGGAGTAGTTGTGGCCATACTGTGTGGGGGTTTGCACCACCAGGTCTCCAGCATAGTAGACCATACCACTCAGCAGCGAGCCGTTCACATATATGGTCGGCGTACACCAGGCCGGGTCGACGTCGTCGAACACGACCAGTATGTTCACGAACGTGGTCGGAACGTGCGAGAACCCGTCAATGATGAGCCCGAAATTCGTTCCCTCGATGAAAAACCCGTCGTTGCCACCCGTGGATTGAACAAAACCGGTGAGATAGGGCGCCTGGTAGATGCTGAAGTCCACTGCGTTCGTTCCGATCGTCAGAAGGACCTGGCCGCCCCTGTCGTACGTCGGGTCATAGAGTGGATCGCCCGGCCCCACCGTATAGTATTCGCTCGGATCGTAATGGTAAGTGCACGGGCCGTCGGAATAGACCACCAGACAAGGGTCTGGATTCGCGTACAGGCAAGCGGCCACACTCAACATCAACACTGAGGCTGCCGCAGCACAGATAACCCTTCGCAATGTCATAACGCTACCTCCTGAAAAAACCGCCTCGTCCCGATGCCGTCCACCCACAGTTGCCGAGTAGACAACAATGATCTGCCCGCGCGGTGACGGTTGCGACGTAAGAAGTTCCTGAAGTTGGAGGATATTCTAGGGGTGCGCGAATGATGTCAGCACCGCCACTTCATCAATGGCTATAAGTTATAATATCACACCATACCGGGAATGTCAAGTGGGACACATCATTGGAATAGACGGCCCGTCTTGGCAGGCCCACGCCCGGCCGGTCAGCTGCCTCGAGCTTCCGCTCTGCCATTAGTGCGTCACACCGCTCGAGCAGGGCCACGCCCGGCAGACACACCTAGTCCGGTATGCGCCCCACTATGTGCTTGACTGACGCGAGTGTTGTTCCCTAGAATCTCGCTGGTTGCGGCTCGCTGGCGACGGGAGCGGCTTGCTTCGCCCGCCACGGGCTCTTTTTTGAGCTTTGCGCTCCCCGAGTTCTCTGGAGAGTATAATCGGAGGGGGCGGACCATGAACGCCGGGACCCGGAGATTGCCGAGGTTCTCGGTGGAGGATGTGACTTGAAAAGGACGTTTCAGCCGCACAATAAGCCCCGCAAGAAGACTCACGGCTTTCGCAAGAGGATGAGCACCAAGCAGGGCAGAGCAGTCCTGAGCAGAAGAAGGAAAAAGGGAAGAAAGCGCCTCTCTGTGTAGCCGGGCAGGTGGGCACTGGGACTGGGGGGTTGTTCCTTGCAGTGGGCCGGGTTATGGTGATGCGGCCCTGCGTCCCGCCTGGCAGCACAGCTGGTGATTTAGCGCGTATCCCGTTGCGCGGGCTATACAGTCTGCTGTAGGCAGCCAGTTCGCGGCGACTTACCCGATGGAAAAGCAAGATGAGAGATTCCCTGTCAGGGAGAGACTTCGGCGCAAGAGCGACTTTGAGCGGGTATACGAGAAGGGCAAAGTCTTCCAATCCCGGCACGTTGTGCTTTTCTGTCTCAGTGCCGATGTCGGGGAGCGGAAGGCGGGATTCGTAGCCAGCCGCAAGGTCGGCGGTGCCGTTGTACGGAACCGGGCGCGCAGAAGAATCCGGGCAGCGTACAGAAAGCTGAGAGCTGGCCTGCCGAAGGAAGTCCACCTGGTGTTCGTGGCCCGAGCCGGCGTGACGGACGTTGGGTGGGACGAACTTCTGGCTGAGATTGGAGACCTTTTGAGGAAAGCCGGACTCCTGACGGCTTGATTGTTCTTGCCGAGGGCCTTCGCGCGCCGGGAGCCCGGTACGAGAACGGCTCCTCGCTTCTTGCATGGAGATATGAAGACAGTTATCGTGCTTCTTATCAGAGGATATCAGCTGCTGATTTCCCCGATATTCCCGCGCTCATGTCGATTTCATCCGAGCTGCTCAGAGTACGCGCGCCGGGCCGTTAACAAATATGGCCCCGACAGAGGAATCTGGATGGGAGTCAGGAGATTGCTCAGATGTCACCCGTTCAATCCGGGCGGCGTTGACGAGGTCTTGTGAGATGTCTGAAATGCCCCGTTCCGGACGTGCTCCTGAGAAGGAACCCGGCGGTAACGCAGACGAACAGACGATAACCGCGAGGATTTCAAAAACACCGTGGACAAACGTACAATAATCGCGCTGGCCCTTTCGGCAGTAGTGATCATCCTCTTCCAGACCATCTACTTCGCACCCCACGAGAGAGAGGCGGCCAGAAGGCTTCAGGCTGAAAGGGTGCGCCTCGAGAAGGCCCGCGAAGACTCGCTTGCGCTGGCGCAGAGGTACGCCTCCGACACACTGGGCGCCGGCACGGCTCCCAGCATTGGGGCGGCCTCGCCTCGGTCCGACCGAGGCACCGGCGCCGCTGGCACCGGAGGCGTCGCGGGAACTGGGTCCCAGACGGGTCCGCAGGCGGGCTCTACTGGCGGGACCGCGGCCGCAGCAATGGTAGGTGGGTTCGGCTCCGATTTCGCCAACGTCTCCCCTGCCCCCTTCCGCGAGATCACGGTCGAGACGGAACTCTATGAGGCGACCTTCTCCTCCCGGGGCGGCCTCATCAAGAGCATGAAGCTCAAGCAATTCAGGGCATTCGGCGATTCGCTCGTGGATCTCGTCAGAGCTGGCGAGAAAGGCGAGCTGGATTTGTTGCTGAACTCCGACAGGGGCCGCATCAGTCTTTCAGACGTCGCATTCACGGCCATCGACAGTGTGGATGAGAAGTCAGGCCGGATACGCAAGCTTCGGTTCGAAGCCACGGATGCCACGGGCTCATCAATCGCCAAGACATTCACGTTCAACCACAGCAGCTACGCGATAGGCCTCGACATAGAGCTGCGCGGAGTCTCGTCCCAGCTCGAGAAGGCAGATTGTCTGATCGGCTGGACCGGCGGGCTCTCGCTGACGGACGCAAATGCTAAGGAGGAACTCCGGAACGTGGCCACGGTCTCTCTCCTTGGCACCGAGATGTTCCGCGACAATCTGAACTCCTTCAAGAACAACTCGTTCAAGGAGCATACCGGAAATGTGAAGTGGACCGGCGTCAAGAGCCGCTACTTCATTGCGGCTTTCGTTCCACCGGAAGGGACAGTCTCGAAGGTCCTGAGCTTTGGCGATCCCGGCCGGAGCTTCTCTGGTTCCCAAATTGTGATTCCGGTCTCGGGAAGCGGCGTCACGCAGACCTCCGTGACCCTTTACCTCGGGCCCATCGACCTCTGGCAGTTGAAGGGCCTCAAGGTGGAGCTCGAGCGCGTTGTCAACCTCGGCTGGAGCTGGATACGGCCGGTGAGCCAGCTTATCCTCTGGTTTCTGGTCAAATGCCACAAGCTGCTGCCCAATTACGGACTTGTGATTATAATCCTCTCCGCCCTGACCAAGGTGCTCTTCTATCCGCTGACCAAGAGCAGCATGAAGTCCATGCGCAACATGCAGCGGCTACAGCCGGAAATCCAGAAGCTGAAGGCGAAATACAAGGGCGAGCCGCAGAAACTGAACAAAGAGGTGATGGGGCTCTACAAGAAGGAGAAAATGAACCCGCTCGGAGGGTGCCTCCCCATGCTTTTGCAGATGCCCGTGTTCATAGCGCTTTACAACGTGCTCATGAGCTCCATAGAGATGCGGAGAGCTCATTTTGTGTGGTGGATAAGCGACCTTTCTTCGCCGGACACGATCGCCGTCTTAGCGGGATTTGCGATACACCTCCTGCCGCTTCTCATGGCGGTCACCATGTTCTGGCAGCAGAAGATGACCCCGACCGATCCAAGGCAGGCAGCGATGACCTATTTCATGCCCGCCCTGATGCTGATATTCTTCTATGGTCTGCCCTCCGGGCTCGTTCTCTACTGGACTGCCAACAATGCCATGACGATAGCACAACAGTACCTTATGCAGAGGGGAGACAAGGCGGGGGCGCCTCCGCAGCCGGCCGAGGGCACGCCGAAACTTACGTCGTGGCCTGCGCGCTTAGCGGGTCTGGCCGGCAGGTTTGGAGTCGGTTCTCGCCGCACAACAACCATTGCCATCTGAATCAGGTGTAAGACGGCTACATCTGACGCAGACCTCTTGAGTTGCCGTCCAATAAGGAGTGCTGTTATGGAGGAGAATCTAACAAATTGCATCGAGACCGAAGGCAAGACAGTTGACGAGGCCGTTGCCAACGCGCTTACCAGACTTGGGGTGGAGCAGAAGGACGTAGAGATAGAGGTGCTCGACGAAGGAAGTCGTGGGGTCTTCAACATAATCGGTACCAGACAGGCGCGAGTGCGAGTCAGAATGAAGGCCCTGCCCGGGCCGGCTCGTCGCGCCAGCGCGGAGGAAGACCCGGTTACAATCGTTCGCGGTCTTCTCACCGCCATGGGGTTCGAGGCACCGGTTGAATCCAGGCAGACGCCCGACGGCATCGAGATCACCGTGGGCTCGACTGGAGCTGACGGCCTGCTCATCGGGAAGAGAGGCGAGACCCTGGAATCCCTGCAGCACATCATAAGCAAGATGCTCAACCGAGAGAACGACAAATGGACGCACGTCGCCCTGGACGTCGGTGGCTACAGAAGACGCAGGGAATCACAGCTCGAGAAGCTCGCCACGTCAATGGCGGAGAGAGTGCAGGCCACGGGCCAAGAGCAGACCACCGAGCCGCTCAAGGCATCGGAAAGACGCATCATCCATGTCGCGTTGAAGGACCATCCCGCCGCGAGGTCGTTTGCCGTCGGCGACGGTCTGATCAAACGCGTTGTGATAGGCCCGAAAGAGGGCAGCCGCAACTCGTCCAAGTAGTTCGCTTCACCAGCAGCGCGCATTGCTGAGTAACGTGTGAGTCCTCCGCAAAGTGGAGTCGAGTGCGAGGCCGCGGAGGCTGGAGCGACCGTTTTCGATTGGGGCCACCTGGATGCGCTGCGCCGGCCCGAATAGTTGATTCGTCTGCTGCCCCGGTTTGGCTTTGCCAGCCGGGGTTTCTGCCGCCCGTCCGGCCGTTTCTGCCAGGAGGACTCGCCAGAAGTGAAAATCTCGACGGACGCCATCGCCGCGATATCAACCGCCCCGGGCCGGGGTGCGATTGCAGTTGTGCGTCTGACTGGTCCGGAGGCTGTTGGGATCGCCTCGGGGGTCTACAGCGGCAAGGAGAAGCTAGACAGGCTTGACTCTCATTCTGTGAGGTATGGCAGGGTATTCGATTCGTCCGGCAAGCTCCTGGACGAAGTCCTCATTGCCGTCATGCGCGGGCCGGACTCCTACACCGGTGAGGACGTCGTTGAAATAAGCTGTCACGGAGGCTTGCTGGCGAGCCGGCTGATCCTGAATGCGCTTGTCGAGGCCGGTGCCAGGCTGGCTGAGCCCGGCGAGTTTACCAAGAGAGCATTCCTCAACGGCAAGATGGACCTGGCCCAGGCCGAGGCCGTGGCCGAGATTGTGGCCGCGAAGACGAGGAAAGCCCTCGAGAGAGCGCTCGGCCAGCTCGAAGGCGGCGTCTCCGATACCCTGCGGGCGCTGAGGGCGAGAGTCGTTGACGCGCTTGCCGAGCTGGAGGCGCGGATTGACTTCCCGGACGACGTGCCCGAGGAGCTAAGCGCTGCGAATCTGACCGCATGTTTGCACGACGTTGCCTCCCAGCTCGAGCTCGTGGTTTCCGAAAGGACTATCTCGACGCGGCTCAGCGCAGGCGCGAGAGTTCCGATCGTGGGCCGGCCGAACGTGGGCAAGTCCAGCCTCCTGAACTCCCTGGTCGGGCGCTCCAGGGCCATTGTGAGCTCGCTCCCCGGCACGACCAGAGACACCATCGAGGAAGAGATCGACCTCGACGGGATACCCGTAAACCTCATTGATACGGCCGGACTTAGGAGTGTCGGAGAAGAGATTGAGGAGGAAGGTGTCAGACGCAGCAAGGATGAAATCAGACGCGCAGACCTCGTAATCTACGTCGTGGATGCTTCTGCTCAGGACTACGGTCCGGACAGCGAGATCCTGGAATCAATCAGTGACAAGCCTGTTCTGGTGGCAGTAAACAAGATCGACGTTGCATCTCCGGAGCGGGTCAGGACCGCGCTGGCCGCATCTTTTGCGGGACATCTGTGTTCGGCTGGCGATGCCCGGAAGGCCGGCGGCGTGCATGGCGCGGGCGGTGAGCGCGGCGTACGTGGTGCCGGCAGCGCCTGGAATGTGGATGGTGTCCCAAGTGCTAGCCGAGTTCGCGGTGCCGGCGGCGCTCTCGATACCGGCGGCGTTCCTGATGCTGACACCCTTCACCCGCGCTCGTGGGCGGCCAGCCCCTGCGTCTTTGCAGAGGTCTCTGCGCGGGATGGAACAGGTATTGAGCCACTCGAGAAGGAACTCGCTCGGATGATTTTCGCCTGCCAGCCGGACATGGACGGTGCCCGCTGTGCGAGCCAGCGCCACCTCGAATGCCTGCGCGCAGCGATTGCGAGCATCGAACGCGCTGTCTCCGGGCTAGCAGCAAGAACCCCGGAGGAGCTTGTCGCATTTGAACTGAGAGAGGCCGCGGTCCAGATGGGCTCGATCACCGGAGAGACTATCGGCCCAGACGTGCTCGACAGCGTATTCTCGAGATTCTGTGTGGGAAAGTGACCACTGCGTTACAAGTGGATGAAGTGTCGCACGGCAAGCAGTCGTGCAACGGGCGTTTCTTTAGTCAAGCGTGACAACATCGAGCGCAGGTGAGGGACAACGCGCGATGCAATACGACATCGTGGTAATCGGTGCCGGCCACGCTGGTTGCGAAGCCGCGCTGGCAGCCGCCCGCATGGGCTCACGCACGCTTCTCCTGACCGTGAATCTCGACAACGTCGCCCAGATGTCGTGCAACCCGGCCATAGGCGGACTCGCGAAGGGCCACATGGTGAGGGAGATCGATGCCCTGGGCGGCGAGATGGGCAAGGTTATTGACCGGACCGGAATACAGTTTCGCATGCTCAACACCGGACGAGGTCGGGCGGTTCAAGCCATAAGGGCCCAGGCGGACAAGAAGGCATACCAGAATCTAATGCGCCACACCGTGGCCTCACAGGAGAATCTCGACCTCATGCAGGGCACCGTCATCGAAATCGCCCGCCCGGAAGAAACCTGCCGGGCAGACGGTGTTCCCCCCTCTCCCCGTCAGGTAGCGGCCTTGCAGGGTGCGTGGATAGTCAAGACAGATGCCGGCCTCAGTTTTGGCGCCCGGTGTCTAATACTTTCGCCAGGCACGTTCCTCAACGGCCAGCTCCACATCGGGTTCAACACGTTCCCCGGGGGCAGAGCCGGAGAGCTTTCCGCCCCGCACCTTTCGCGATGTCTGACAGACCTCGGGTTCGAGCTGGGCCGTCTAAAGACCGGGACTTCACCCAGGCTTGCGCGCAGAAGCATTGATTTTTCTAAACTTAGGCCACAATACGGCGACGATCCCCCACCCTTCTTTTCATACTCTGTGATTGTCCGGAGCCTCGAGCAGGTGCCCTGCCATGTCGCCCTGACCACCCCGCGAGGTCATGAGATCCTGCGAGCCAACTTCGACCGATCACCCCTGTTCACGGGGCGCATAAAGGGTGTCGGTCCGAGGTACTGCCCTTCCATCGAAGACAAGGTCCACAAGTTCCCGTCTCGGGAATCCCACCAGGTTTTCCTGGAGCCGGAAGGGTCGGACTCAGAGGAAATCTACGCGAGCGGTATATCGACGAGCATGCCCGCCGAGGTCCAACTCGAGTTTGTGCGATCAATTGAGGGACTGGAGAAAGCAGAGATAATGCGGCCCGGGTATGCAGTGGAATATGACTTCGTGCCACCTGTGCAGCTCAGAGCATCGCTCCAGGCGAAGCGATACCCGACGCTTTTCCTTGCCGGACAGATAAACGGCACTTCGGGCTACGAAGAAGCCGCTGCGCAGGGGCTGATGGCTGGAATCAACGCCGCGTTGCTCCTGCGTGGCGAGCCGCCCATGATCCTGGACAGGGCCGAGGCCTACACGGGCGTGATGATAGATGACCTGGTTACTCGAGGCACTCACGAACCATACAGGATGTTCACTTCTCAGGCCGAGTATCGACTTCTCCTCAGGCACGACAACGCGGACGAGCGGTTAATGCACCACGGCAACAGACTCGGGCTCATTGCCGCAGAGCAGTTTTCAAGGAGCCGGGTGCGGGCAGAAAGAGTCAGGGCGGAGACGTCCCGGCTCGAGAAATCGCTTGTCAATCCTGAGGATGCGAACCGGCTTCTGGCAATAATCGGCGACACCCCGGTTGCCGGCGCGTTTTCCCTGGAGGCGCTTCTGAAGAGGCCCGAGGTGACATATCAGATGCTGACGGATCTCGACATGGCATCGGAGTCGCCGGAGATCGGGGACCTGGTCGAAATCCGGGTCAAGTACGCGGGTTATATCCGAAGACAAGAGAAAGAGATAGAACAATTCAGGCGACTGGAGAGCATGAGAATCCCGGAAGAGCTGTTCTCCGAAGAGTTGAGCAGTCTTTCCAGAGAAGCAAGAGAACGGCTTCTACAAGTGAGACCCCTCTCAGTTGGCCAGGCATCCCGCCTTCCCGGGGTGTCGCCGGCTGACGTCTCTGCGCTCCTAATCTATCTCAAGAGCCACGAACGCGTCACGCAGGCGCCACCGGAGGCAAGGTGCTAACAGGCGGGCCCATCGAACCTGGCTCCGGTCCAAGTCATTTCTCCGCAGCTCAACTGAGGAAGCTCGGGGACATCGCACGAACGGTGGGCCGTCCCCTGCCCTCCGAGTTCACTTCTTCCTGTGAGTCCTTTCTCCGGGAGTTGGCGAAGTGGAACAGGCGCATTAACCTCATTTCCCCAAGAGATCGGAAAAGAATCGTGGAACGGCATGTTCTTGACAGCCTGTGTCTCCTAGCGTTTGACAGCCGCCTCGCCGGCAAGCGAATACTGGACGTAGGATCAGGCGCGGGATTCCCCGGCATGGTGCTGGCTATGTGGGAGACAAAGGCCCACGTTACCCTTGTCGAGAGCAAGAGCAAACCAGTTGCCTTCCTCAGGACGGTCAGGCGGAGTCTTGGCCTCGACAATGTCGAAGTAGTGCACGCCAGGCTCGAATCAGTCGCCGAACCCGGACGAATCTCTCCCGTGGACATTGTCACCTCCCGTGCGGTCGGGGGAACTCTCAGATTGGCCGAGGTCGTCGCGCCCATCCTCAATCCAGGCGGTGCGATAGTCGTCTATACGGCCAGATGCCCCCGGGCCGGCAAAGCCATGGCCAGAAGCGCGAAAATGCGTGGCCGAGGCCCCATTCGCCTACCCGTCGGGGGCGCGAATGCCGGCAATAAGAGCGCCGCCAGCGGACATCGTCACACCGGAGATATCGGTGGTTGCGGTGCTGCCAGAGGAGGGGTCGCCTCGGACGATGCTAGCGCCATGGAGCGGCTTGGATTGGGCCTAGAATTCCTCACTCCCGCATGGCAATCCCTCACTATTCTCTTGATTTTACGGAGGTTAGGCTAAGAGAGCTGGATCGGGACGGTCCCGGAGGTTCGGGAGAGAATTCCACACAGTTTCCCAAAATGACACAGCAGTCTTGCCGCCGCGGAGTGTTTCACGTGAAACATTGCCGGGGGTTCTCGTGCTTCTCCTTAATGCTTGGAGCTGACAGTTTCGCTCCCAAATGTTTCACGTGAAACATTGCCGGCAGAGCCCCGAGTTCCTCTCGGCCCCACGATCGGACAAACCTCTTCTCGATTGTTTCACGTGAAACAATGCTCCTTGGCCGCCCCGCTCCCGGGTGCCCGGAATTAGCAGGCCCATTCCTGAATGTTTCACGTGGAACACTGGCAGTCAGCAGTCCAGAGTGCTTGCGCTGACCCTTGGCATTTCCGGAACATGTTTCACGTGAAACATAGGGTTCTCTCTGCGGCACACCCTCTCATTTGGAGCCCGATTGCAGCCTCAGCCTCTTGGCAGGAACGTTTAACGTGAAACAGACCCCGCCCGACCACCAGGTTAACTGGTTTCCTAGACCACAGATTCGATTATGGATGTTTCACGTGGAACAATACTGGGGGAGCACCCCGCTCCTCCCAGTCCTACGATCGGGCAGGCCCCTTGCCGGTTGTTTCACGTGAAACACTGTCCTTGGACTGCCCGGTTCTCGAGTACGCGGAGTTGGCAGGTTCGTCCGCAATATGTTCCACGTGGAACATTACCGGAGCGGCACCCAGGACGCCCAGTGCCCGGGTCAGGCAAGCCTCCTCCTGATTGTTTCACGTGAAACAACGCCCCTTGGCCGCCCCGCTCCCGGGTGCCCGGATCGGGCAAGCCTCCTCTTGGATGTTTCACGTGGAACATTCCCGTGCCGGATCGAGCGAGAAGCATGGAGCCCTCCCAGCGCAGGCAACTGTATCATTTCATGTGCGTTTTGCTGTTGACACGAGGCTCTTGCGTGGTATCCTAGCGCCTACTCGAACGCATCCATACTAAGACAGCGATAGATGTTGCCCGGAATCCTACTTGCAAAGTCGCAGCAGAGTCGGAGCGCCATCGCAGGGGCATTGCGCCGGAAGGCCCGGACTCTGCGGCTCCGGCTGACAGTGTCGCACGGCGGCATAAATTGTTTCACGTGAAACAATGCCCGCGGGATCATCGTGCTTTCCCCGAGTGCTTGGAGTTGGAAGGCGCGTTCCAGGATGTTCCACGTGAAACAATTCCGGTGTCTGCGAGCTGGTGTCTTAACCGGTGTCTTAATAGGAGGACATCGACATGGGGGTGGTGGCGTGGGTAGAGTGATTGCAGTTGCCAACCAGAAGGGTGGGGTCGGAAAGACCACCACCGCGGTAAACCTCTCTGCCTGCCTCGCGCAACTGGGCAAGAAAGTGTTGTTGCTGGACGTAGACCCTCAGGGCAACGCCTCGAGTGGTGTAGGCATAAACGGCGATGAGGCAGAGACTTCCATCTATGAAGTGCTGGTCCAGAGCGTGCCTATCGAGAAAGCGATAGCCCGGGGGCCACTGCCTCTCCTGGAAATCGTGCCGTCCTGCCAGAGGCTTGTCGGAGCGGAGATCGAGCTCGTGGGGATGCTCGCCAGAGAAAGCAGGCTTCGCAGCAGCATAAGAGAAGTGAGGCAGAGCTACGACTACTGTCTCATCGACTGCCCACCGTCCCTGGGTCTTTTGACAGTCAACACACTGACGGCATCCGACTCAGTTCTGATCCCCGTGCAGTGCGAGTACTACGCCCTGGAAGGCATCGGCCAGCTGCTCGGTGCCATAAAGCTTGTGCAGCAGAACCTGAACCCCGGCTTGAGGATCGAGGGGGTTCTGCTGACGATGTACGATTCACGCTTGAATCTCTGCCAGCAGGTGGCAGACGAGACGAAGAGTTTTTTCGCGGACAGAGTTTACAAAACGGTGATTCCCAGAAATGTGAGGTTGAGCGAAGCCCCCGGATTTGGGAAGCCGATAATACTGTACGATCCAAAATGCCCGGGGGCACAGAGCTACATGGAGCTAGCAAAGGAAGTGATGCAACATGACTAGAAAAGCTCTCGGTCGAGGAATCAAGGCACTCATTCCCGAAGACATCGGGCTCGCAGCGATGAACCCGCCAACAGGCATGTTCGAAATCGCGGTGGAGGAAATTCGGCGCAATCCCAGGCAGCCCCGCACGTCGATGAACGAACGGGCCCTGGAGGAACTGGCGGACTCGATCCGGCAGCGCGGGGTGATTGAGCCGATTGTCGTGAGAAGGGCCGGCGACGGCTACGAGCTCGTTGCCGGCGAAAGACGGCTCCTCGCCTGCAAGAAGGCCGGTCTGAGCAGGATCCCGGCGGTCGTGAAGGAGGTAGGCGAAGAAGACGCGATGGAGCTTGCTCTCATCGAGAATCTTCAGAGAGAAGACCTGAATCCGGTGGACGAGGCGCGGGCATACATGACTCTCGTCTCGGAGTTCAATCTCACGCAGGAGGACCTGGCTGCGAAGGTGGGCAAGGACAGATCGTCAGTGGCTAACTGTTTGCGAATATTGAAATTAGCGGAGACGGTCCTGGACATGATACGTTCCGGCGCCATCACTTCGGGTCACGGCAGGGCGCTCCTGGTCCTCGAAGAACCCGGCGAACAGGTTGCCGTGGCACGAAAGGCCGCCGCCAAGGGGATGAGCGTCAGGGAGACCGAGGCGTTCGTCAACAGGCTCGCGAGGCGGAGAAATCGCGCCAGCCACGCCAGGACAAGGCCGCCTGAAATTATTGAGCTCGAGGAGAAGTTGAGGAAATTCCTGGCCACCGCAGTCAGAATCAGTTGGAGAGGCCGGAAAGGAAAGATAGAGATAGACTACTACAGCAACGAAGATCTCGAGCGGATACTGGAGGCCATTGGAGCCATGGTAGGTTAGCAGGGGATGGTTCCTCATGAGCGCGGGTAAACGCAAGGGCGCTTTCAGTGTCATATTCGTTCCGTCCGGTGGGGCAAAACCGAGGACCATCACGCTCAGCAGACGAGGTCTCTGGGCTTTCCTGGCCTCTGCCGCGGTGGTTGCGGTCTTGGTGGTCTTCTCAGTCGTAGTTCTGGCCCAGATGGGTTGGTTCTCGTTCACCATATCCCGGCTCAGGCGCGAGAACACAGAACTGAAAGAAGAGCACGGGAAGGTCGCCAGGCTGGAGCAGGAAATGAAGAGACTCGGCGCGGTGGAGAAGAGACTGCTCGCGCTGCTCGGTGTCGACTCGGGAGCAAAACAAAGTTACGGCTCGTCTCGCGGGCCCTCCTCTGGCGGGCCCGGTTCGGACGTTTCCGGGGCGAGAGCGGGTGCGGGCACGGCGGTGACTCCCAATCCAGAAGCTGGAACGCAGCCTCGCGCGGGTCGGGCGGCGGCAGCGCCCTACGCGAGAAGCCTGCCCACTCTCTGGCCCGTTCTGGGAGAGATTTCGAGGACCTTCTCGTATGCAGGCGACGGCCACAAGGGGCTCGACATAGCGACGCCAAACGGCACGCAGGTCAGGGCCGCCGGCGACGGCACGGTCGAGTTCGCCGGGCCGGATGACGTCTTCGGGCTCATGATCATAATAAACCATGGTTCAGGGATCACAACTCTGTATGGACACAACTCCAAACTTGCCGTTGCGCGAGGTGACGAAGCGCTCAAGGGACAGGTGATCGCGTACTCCGGGACGAGCGGCAAGAGCTCGGCACCGCACCTTCACTTCGAGATCAGTCGTTACGGCAGACAGGTGAACCCGCTGACGTTTCTCAGCGAACGCGAGTAGACAGGGTCCGTTATACCGGGCCGGCACGGACGCGTGCGAGCGAGTAATTCGGAAGGAGGCCATGATGTTTGGATTCGGAGTCAAGAAAGAGGGGGCCTTCGAAGGACGCTTGAACTGCATGATCGGGGAAGAGTCGAGGTTCAGTGGCGACATCAGTGTCAGCGGCAGTGCGCGAATCGATGGCGAGTTCGAGGGGTCGATCGTGGCGACGGAGTCCGTCATAGTCGGCAAGGGTGGTGTGGTCAGGGCCGACGTGCAGGCGAGGGACATGGTGGTCGTGGGTGCGGTGGCCGGAAACCTCAAGGCCCATGACAGGGTAGAACTTCATGCCGGCGCAAGAGTGGACGGGGACATAGAGACCCGCACGCTCATCGTTGACGAGGGAGTCACGTTCAACGGCAAGTGCGTTATGCCGGAACCGGTTGCCGCGTCGGGCAATCAAACGGGCGAGGAAGGCCGGCAGGGCCGCGGCCAAGGCGGCCGCACGGACAACGGCCGCACAGAGGGAGGTCGTGGAGACGGCATCCGCCGCGAGGCCGGCCACGAAGAGCAGGTTGGCCACGTCCTCGGCCGCCGTGAATGATTGTGGAAAAGTGGAAAACGCAGAATCGGCAACAGAATCACGGATAACTGATTGTCACATAATATATTAATGGGTCACGACGCATGAGAAAGCCAACAGTTATGCACACTTGGGCGGAGCGGCTTGCCTGGTGCGGTTTGCCGTGTCTGCCGACCGCGAGAGGCTAGGGTATGGAGAAGAACGAGCTACAACATGTTGAGCGTCTGAGAGGAGCGAGGGAACGAGTAACGTCCGAGCTGCGCAAGGTAATCATAGATCAGGAGAGGGTCGTCGAGCAGCTTCTTATAGCGCTCTTCGCAAATGGCCACTGCCTGGTTGTGGGAGTGCCAGGCCTCGCGAAGACGTTGCTCGTCAGCAGCCTGGCCAGGGTCCTTGACCTGAAATTCACGAGGATCCAGTTCACACCCGACCTGATGCCTTCGGACATAACGGGCACAGAGATTCTGCACGAAGACGCAGCGACCAAGTCCAGGGTCTTCAAGTTCGTAAAAGGCCCCGTCTTCTCCAATATAATCCTTGCTGACGAGATCAATCGGACGCCACCCAAGACACAGGCGGCGCTCCTACAGGCGATGCAGGAGTACGAGGTGACTGCCGGCGGGGAGACCTACAAGTTGGATCTGCCGTTCTTCGTGCTGGCGACGCAGAACCCGATTGAGCTCGAGGGGACCTATCCGCTGCCGGAGGCACAGCTCGACCGGTTCATGTTCAACATCTACATCGACTACCCGGCCGAAAAGGACGAGCGGCTCATCGTCACTTCCACGACTGGCACGGCCGCACCCAGCCTCGAGAGGGTGCTCGCGGTCGCGGAACTGCTGGAGCTTCAGAGGATTGTCAGAAGCGTGCCCGTGAGCGATTACGTTGTGGATTATGCGGTCCGCCTTGCCAGGGCCACGCGGCCCGGCCAGGACGGGACGCCGGATTTCGTAAAATCCTGGGTCGGTTGGGGAGCGGGCCCGCGGGCGTCCCAGTATCTGGTCCTGGGGGCGAAGGCGAGGGCCATCCTGCGCGGGGAGCTAACGCCGTCGTGTCAGGACGTCAGAGAGGTCGCCACGAGCGTGCTGAGGCACAGAATCCTCACTAACTTTAGCGCCGAGGCGGAGGGTATCACCACCACCGACCTGATACGGCGCCTGCTAGAGACAATCCCCGAGAGCCGCGGCAAAGTCTAAGCGAGGGCCGACGCGCCCTTTATGTTTGACAGCTAGCGAACGCGTTGCGCGGCAATCGGAGCGCAACAAGAGTAACGACTTCCGAACGCGGTGGTTTGTCCAAACGACACTCGACGGTGTGTTCAAGCGATGCAGGAATCGAGAGAACGAAAATACCTGGACCCGCTGGTGGTCTCGAAACTCGCCGGACTGGATCTCAGGGCGAGGCTGGTGGTAGAAGGCTTCATCGCCGGGCTTCACCGGAGTCCCTACAAGGGCTTCAGCGTGGAGTTCGCAGAGCACAGGCAATACATGCCCGGGGATCCGATAAAAAACATCGACTGGAAGGTCTACGCGCGAAGAGATCGTTTCTTCGTGAAAGAGTTCGAGGAGGAGACCAACCTCCGCGCGTACATCCTGGTCGACGCGAGCGCCTCGATGGGCTATGCGTCTCCCGCCGCCGTCACCAAGCTCCAGTACGCGTGCTCTCTCGCCGCGGCGCTGTCGTACCTCATGCTGTGCCAGCAGGATTCTGTGGGGCTGGCCACGTTCACGAGCACGATAAAAAACTACATCCCACCCCGTTCGGTAAAGGGACATCTGAACGTCATTCTCACAGAATTAGAACACCTGGAACCGGGCGAGACGACAAACGTCTCCAGGAGCCTGGAACTTCTGGCGCGTCGCATAAGACGGCGCGGGCTCATAATCGTGCTCTCGGACCTGATGGACGAGCAGGCGGCAGTGCTGAGCGCGGTCAAGCATTTCAGGCACAGAAAACACGAGGTGATAGTCTTTCACCTGCTCGACGAGAGCGAAACGCAGTTTCCCTTCGACGAAGAGCTCGCCTTCGTGGACATGGAAACGAACGAAGAGATCGTGGCGAACTCGAGACAGATCGGCGCGCGCTATAGAAAACTCGTTGGGGATTGGGTCACCGAGTACAGGACACAGTGCCACGAGCATCTCGTGGAGTACGCGCTCCTGAGCACCTCGACCCCCTACGACGTGGCCCTCACGCGCTTTCTTGAAAAGCGGGCAAGGCTGCACTAGATGTCAGGTTTCTTTTTCCTCAACGCGAAGTTCCTCTTCGGCCTGCTTGCCGTTGCGGTCCCGCTTCTGATCCATCTCTTCACGAGACGGCGCGCGAAGAGATTGGAATTCAGTTCCGTGACCTTCCTCAGAGACATAGCGCGCAGGGAAACCCGGAGGCTGAAAGTCCGTAACCTGCTTCTCATGCTGTTGAGGATGGGAGCGATCGCTGCATTTGTGCTGGCCATGGCGAGGCCCGCAGTCAGGGGACCGCTCGCGAGGGGCGATGGCAGTGTGTCGGTGGTGGTCGTGCTGGACAACTCGGCGAGCATGGGTGTCTTCAGGCAGGGAAGGCCGCTCTTCAGTCATGCCTGCGAGGTGGCACGACAGATACTCGAACGCCTGGGGGAGGGAGACGAGGGCGCGGTGCTGCCGGTCTGCGACGTTGCGGGAGAATATGTGGCCCCGGGCACCGGGGTACTGCTCCCTGGCAGCGAGCGGGACACGACTGGTGCTGCCGCCGATGACAGAGGGACCGGTGGAACTGGCTCGGGCAACGTCCAGGTACCGTCATTGGTCTCCGGGCCGGCGCGACTCGCCGGCATGGTCGGACTCACCGGGCTTACGAACAGAAACACCAAACCTGACGCCGCCATAGCAACGGCGTATTCCCTCCTGAGGGAGTCGAAAAGTATCCACAAGGAGCTCTACATAATCTCGGACTTTCAGGCGAGCCAGTGGGAGCATCTGAAAGGCGCGCCAGGGCTTCTGGCCGGCCCGCGTCCGATCGGGTCGAGACGGGACACCGACAACCGGAGCTCGGGCGGGGAGCGCGAGGTGCGAACAATCCTGGTTCCGATTGCGGCCGGCTCGCCGGCGAACCTCTTCGTGTGCGACGCGCAAATCGTCCGTTCGGGCTCGGCGCTCAAGCGATGGCTGGAATTCACGGTCGTTAACTCGGGTCCTGCTCCCGTTCGAGGCGCCCGCATAGAGCTCAGGGGGGACGGCAGGGAAGAAGCCGTCCGATACCTCGACCTGGCCCCGTCGGATTCGGTCAGGGTTGGCGTCGAAATCTCCGGCTCCCCCCGGGAAATCACGATCTCGCTTCCTCCCGACTCCCTGCAAGCAGACGACCGCCACTACCTGGCAGTGGAAGCCGAGAAACGCCTCGGTGTCCTGGTGCTCAGCGAGGAGACCGCGCGGCCGTCGCCGGACCATCTGTCCCTCGCGATGGGGGTTTCATCCGAGTACGTGCCGCGTAGAATCCGGACCGGTGAGTTGAGCGAGCGAGAACTCTCGAAGGCGCAGTGCGTGATCCTGGACAATGTCGGAAGGCTGGCGGCTCGCGAGCTGGACCTGCTGGCCGCCTACAAGAACTCCGGTGGCAGCATGCTCGTGGTCCTGGGAGACAGAGTGGACATCCGGTACTACAACGAGAAGCTCCTTCCGGCGGTCTTTCCGGCAAGACTCGTGGGAGTGGAGGGTGCCAAAGACAGGGAGCGGGGCTTTTTCACCCTGCGCGCGGCAATTGCGTCTCATCCTGTCCTGGCCCGATTCAACGTGTCGAGGAACTATCCTGTGAGCGGGGCGCGGTTCTTCCAGGTAATGGCGGCAGAACCGCTCGAAGGCAGCACTGTCGTGGCGCATTTCGCAGAGGGGCTTCCGGCGCTCCTCGAGGGCGGCGGCGCGCTTCTCTTCACGAGCTCCTTTGAGCCGGGCTGGAACGAGCTCGCTACCAGCGGAGCGTTCGTCCCGCTGCTGCACGAGATGTTGGGATATCTGTGCGGTGTGAGTGGCGGAGCAGGAAGTAACGTGCATCCGGGGGAAACCTTCACGGAAACCCTGCCGACGGGCCCCGTCAGCGCCGGTCCGTTTGACGAGCCCGGCACCTACGCGCTTCGGGCCGGCGGGGGCAGAACGCTCGAGTTCAGCGTGAACATCGCCCCGGAGGAATCTCTACTGAAATTTCTCGAGCGAGGCCGGTTGCGCAACGTTTTGGAGGGCGCCAGCGTGGTCAACCTCGAATCCGCTGCGGAAATCGAGGAACTGGAACGCTCCGGCCAGGAACT
>Ga0315294_10001151_pt1 | contig 28491 bp, 24 predicted proteins | sample YL17G13_40_MG_FD_203626 | JGI IMG/M metagenome (GOLD analysis project Ga0315294, IMG submission 203626) | Sediment microbial communities from Yellowstone Lake, YNP, Wyoming, USA - YL17G13_40 | ecosystem: Environmental > Aquatic > Freshwater > Lake > Sediment | place: USA: Wyoming | collected... | reverse complement strand
GTGGTGGTAGTCCTCCATGTACGAGAGGGCGTAGATGCAGATCAGCCCGCCCACGATCCCGATGATGAGGGCCATCACGAGCGAGAGCTGGTCGACCACGATCGGGCACTCCGCCTTCGGGCCCGCGAGCTCGACCACTATCATGACCACCGTCTGCGCGACGACGAGGACCGGGATCCACCACTCGCGCTTCACGATGCCCCGGCAGGCGAAGAGCATGTAGAGGGAGACGAGCAGGCCTGCGACGGCGACGGCCTGGTCGAGCCACGGCAGTTCGAACACGACCCGGAGCGGCGGCCCGGAGAGGTGGCCCGCGGCGAGCCAGATGCTTCCCGCGGCCGCGGCCAGCGCCCCCGTCCAGACGACGGCGGTTCGGAGTGCCAGCCCCCGGATCAGGAGCAGAAGGAGCGCGGGCACGAGCGGCAGAACGATGAGTACCCCGGGGAGAAGAGAGGAGAATCCGGTTTCGTTAGTCATGTTGGGCCCTCCCGGCGCCCTGTGTGGCGTATGTTTTCGCACGGGGCTCGGGGGGCGAGATATGACCCGCGAGAACCAGTAAATCTGACAGCCGCGAGGGAGATAACCTGTTCCGCCCCCCGGTCGGGCATGAGCGGGATCATGCCCATCCCCCGGGAGGCTGACCGCGGTCAGGCCCGCGGTCGTCAGCCGGCCGGAACCACCCTAGGTCAGCAGATTCTCGGCAGTTGCTCCCCGCTGAGGAGATCGAGGACGCGCTCGGACCCGATCGCGCTCTCGAGCACGGCCATGCCCTGCGGGGCGGGGGCGACCGCGCCGATCTCGACGGCGCCCGCGGAAACCGGCACCCCGCGGAGGACCTCGAGCGCCCGCGCCGCCTGGGACCGGGGCACGAACGCGACGAACCGGCCCTCGTTAGCGACGTAGAGGGGGTCGAGCCCGAGCAATTCGCACGCCCCCCCCACGTCCTCGCGGACGGGGATCGTCCGCTCGGCCACCCGGATCGCGACTCCCGCGTCGGCCGCGATCTCGGCGGCCGCGGTCGCGAGCCCGCCCCGGGTCAGGTCGCGCAGGCAGTGGACCTCCAGTCCCGCGCGCAGGAGCGAGTCCACGGCGGGCCAGAGCGGCGCGCAGTCGCTCTCGATCGAAGACTCGAACCCGAGGCTCTCGCGGGCCCCGAGCACGGCCATGCCGTGCCGCCCGATGTCCCCGCTCAGGATCACGGCGTCGCCGGGCCGGACGGCCCGCGGCGCGATATCGAGCCGGTGCTCGACCACGCCGACTCCGGCGGTCGCGATGTAGACGCCGTCCCCCTTCCCCCGCTCGACGACCTTCGTGTCCCCGGATACGATGGCCACCCCGGCCTCCCGGGCCGCCTCCCCCATCGCGGCGGCCACGCGCCAGAGGGTCTCCATCGGCAGGCCCTCCTCGAGAACGAAGGCCGCGGTCAGGTACACCGGACGCGCCCCGCACATGGCGAGGTCGTTGACCGTCCCGTGCACGGCCAGCGTCCCGATGTTCCCCCCGGGGAAGAAGAGCGGCCGCACGACGAACGCGTCCGTGGTGGTGGCCAGGGTCTTCCCCGGCGACGGGAAGACGGCGCCGTCGTGCCGAGCCTCGAGGAAGGGGTTGCGGAACGCGGCCATGAACATCTTCTCGATGAGTGCGCGCATGAGCCGACCGCCCCCGCCGTGCGCCATCTGGACCTCCGGGTACTCCGCGATGGGTATCGGGCAGGCGAGGGAAAAGGACTGGTCAGCCATCTAGGCCGCCGCCTCGGCTGCGGGGCGGCGGTACCGCCAGTAGCCGGCGCACGACCCTTCCGCCGAGACCATGGGCGCCCCCAGCGGATGGTCCGGCGTGCACCGGCTGCCGAACGCCGGACAGTCCGTGGGCTTCGTGAGGCCCCGGAGCACGGACCCCGCCATGCAGGCGGCGTCTTCCGCGGCCCCCGCGCCCGCCAGCCCGAACTTCGTCTCGGCGTCGAACGCGCGAAAGGCGGGGCCCAGCCCCAGACCGCTCCGCGGGATCTCGCCGATGCCGCGCCACGCGCGGGGCACGACCTCGAAGACGCGGGCGATGAGCGCGAGTGCGTCCGGGTTGCCGCCCGTCCGCACCGCCCTCGCATACGGGTTCTCGACCTGCGCCCGGCCCTCCTCGAGCTGGCGGAGGACCATCGCCGCGCCCTGGAGGATGTCGAGCGGCTCGAACCCCGTCACCACGATCGGGACCTTCCACCTGGCGGACAGCGTCTCGTACGGCTCGATCCCGGTCACCGCTATGACATGGCCGGGCGCGAGAAGGCCCTGGACCCTGTTTCCCGGCGAGGCCAGTATGGCCTCGACCGCGGGCGGCACGAGAACCTGTGCGACAAGCAGGGAGAAGTTCCTCAACCCCAGCTCGGCGGCACGGGCGACCGCCACCGCGTTGGCCGGCGCGGTTGTCTCGAATCCCACGGCGAAGAACACGACCTCGCGGTCCGGATGCCGCTGGGCCAGGGTCACGGCGTCGAGCGGAGCGTAGACGACCCGGACGTCGCCGCCGGCCGCCCGGGCCGAGAAGAGATCGCCCTTCGTCCCCGGCACCCTCAGCATGTCGCCGAAGGAACAGAAGATGACGCCGGGACGCCGGGCCAGCTCGACCGCGCGGTCGATGAGCGCCACCGGGGTCACACAGACGGGACAGCCCGGCCCGTGTACGAGCGTCACTCCCGCGGGCAGGAGCCGGTCGATTCCGTGCCGCAGGATCGAGTGGGTCTGGCCCCCGCAGACCTCCATAACCGTCCACGGCCGGGTGACCCGCTTCGCGATCAGGCGCGCGTACCGGCGGGCGGTTTCGGCGTCGCGGTATTCGTCCAGGTACTTCATGCGGGCGACTCCCCTTCGGCTTCGGCCTCCCTGAGGTATTCGAAGACGCTGAGCGCCTCGGCCTCGTCCACGACCGTGATCGCCATCCCGGCGTGGACCATCACGTACTGGCCGACCGTGGCCTTCGGCAGGCACGAAAGGCTCACGCGCTTGCGGACGCCCGCGAAGTCCACCTGCCCGAACCGGGCGTACCCCTCGCCTTCCACGCTCAGGACCTTCCCCGGAATCGCGAGGCACACGGTGTCAGCCTCCCTCGGCCGAAGCGGCCGCGGCGACAGCCTGACCGAGCGCGATGCCGCCGTCGTTGGGGGGAACCCGTTGGTGCCAGTAAGCCCGGATCCGGACACCGGCGAGGGCGGCGACCGCCCTCTCTAGCAGGAGCGCGTTCTGGAAGCATCCCCCGGTGAGCACGACGCGTTTCGCACCGAGCCGGACCGCGATGTCGGCGATGACGCGCGCGAGCGCGGAGTGGAACCCCAAGGCCATGGCGGAGAGAGGGACGCCCGCCGCCGCGTCGTCCAGGATCGCGCGGATGAGCGGCGCCCAGTCGGCGACGAGAACGCCGTCCCGTTCGCCGACGGACAGGGAGTAGTCGCGCCCCGCCCCCGCCGCGGCCGATTCCGCCGCCCATTCGAGCTCCATCGCCGCCTGCCCCTCGAACCGCATGACCTGGCGCGATCCGGTGAGCGATGCGACCGCGTCGAACAGCCGCCCCGCGCTCGAGGTCCTCGGCGCGTTGACGCCGCGCGCAAGCGCCTCCCGCAGGATCCTGCGGTCGCCCGGACTGTACTCCTTGACCGGTGGAAGGTGTTCCATGGTGAATACGGCGTCTCCAAGCATCTCATATAGCAACCCCAGGGCGGAGCGCCTGGGTTCCTTGACCGCCGTTTCGCCCCCGGGCAGGGCGAACGTCCGCAGGTGCCCGGCCCGACGCACGCGGCCGCCGGGTCCGGTCTCGAGGAACTCCCCTCCCCAGACGGTCCCGTCTTCCCCCCACCCGGTACCGTCCCAGGAGACGCCCAGGCACGGCGGCTGGAGGTCGTTCTCGGCCATGCATCCGAGGACGTGCGCCCGGTGATGCTGAACGGCCAGCGTCGGGAGGCCGCGGCGCAACGCCCAGGCGGTCGAGGCGTAATCGGGATGGAGATCGTGGACGACCAGCTTCGGCTCGATCGCGTAGAGCCGCTGGAAATCCTCGAGGACGCGCCCGAACGCCTCCAGCGCCTGCGGCGTCTCGAGATCCCCGATGTGCTGGCTCACGAAGATGTTCGGTCCCGAGGTCACGGCGACGGCGCCCTTGAGGTGGGCGCCGACGGCGATGACCTCCGGCCCCGGTTTCGGCAGTATGACGGGCAGGGGGGCGTAACCCCGGGCCCGGCGCAGGACCATGGGACGGCCGAGCACCACGCGCACGACCGAGTCGTCCACGTGCCTGGCGATCGGACGGTCATGGACCAGGAAGAGGTCCGCAACCCCGCGGAGGCGCTCCAGCGCCTCCGATTCGTCCGTGCAGATCGGCTCGTCGGACCGGTTGCCGCTCGTGGCCACGACCGGACTCCCCACCGCCTCCAGCAGGAGGTGGTGAAGCGGGGTGTAAGGGAGCATGACCCCCAGGTTGGGATTGCCGGGAGCCACCGCCGGAGCGGGGCCGGCTCCCGGCCGGCGCCGGAGGAGCACGATCGGGGACTCCGGCGACCGGAGGAGCCGGGCCTCCGCCGGGGAGACCTCGCACCAGGCTTCGACGGCCCCCAGGGACGGCGCCATGACGGCGAGCGGTTTCTCCTCCCGATGCTTGCGCCGCCGCAGTTCCCGGACCGTTTCCTCCCGGCCCGCCTCGGCCACGAGATGGAATCCCCCGAGTCCCTTGACGGCGACGATCTGCCCGCCCCGGACGGCGTCCGCGGCTCGCCGGAGCGCTTCCTCTCCCGTGGCTATGGACCGGCCCGACGCGTCCCAGAGCGCGACCCGGGGACCGCACGCGGGGCAGGCGACCGGCTCCGCGTGGAAACGGCGGTTGCCGGGATCCTCGTATTCCTTCCGGCAGGCCGGGCACAGCGCGAATCCCCGCATCGTCGTCCGCGCCCGGTCGTAGGGAAGGTCGAGGATGATGCTGAACCGGGGCCCGCAGTTCGTGCAGTTGATGAACGGGTACCGGAATCGCCGGTCCACGGGGTCTTTCATCTCGCACAGGCAGTCCTCGCAGACGGCGACATCCGGGAGCACGAACGCCGAGCGCATTCCCGCCTGCTCGCTGTGCCGCACCTCGAATGCCGCGACGCCCCTGGGATCCAGGTGCCAGGTTTCGACCCCCGTCAGGATCGCCCGGGGCGGAGCGTCCCGGCCCAGCCGGACCAGGAACTCGTCGAGGGCCGGTTCGGGACCCTCGACCTCGATCAGGACGCCTTGGGGGGTGTTAACCACCCAGCCCCCCAGCCCGAGCTCGCGGGCCAGCCGGTAGACGAAGGGGCGGAACCCGACGCCCTGGACGGCGCCATGGACCGCTATGCGGAACCGGACGGGGGTGATTGACACGTCGTCATTCTAGAGGAACCTCCAGCCGGGTGGCCTTTCCCGGACATGACGGCTGTCAAGGCATCGGCCTGCCGCGGGTCATACGGCCTCCTGTGCCCGCCCGGCGCACACTAGAATCCCATGCGACCCAGACCCGACTGCGAAACCTGCCCCGTCCGCGTGCACGGGGTCTTCTGCGACCTGACCAAGGACGAGCTCCGCGAGGTCGTCCGCGGCCGCACGCCGAACGCCTACCGCAAGCACAGCATCATCTTCTACGAGGGCAATCCGGCCATGGGCATCTTCGGCGTGTGGTCCGGCAAGGTCAAGGTCTTCCACCACGGGGTCAACGGCCATCTCCAGATCTCGCGGCTGGCGAAACCCGGGGACATCCTCGGGTACCGCGCGCTCCTCGCCGGGGAGCCCTACGCCGCGACGGCGGAGGTGATCGAGGACGCCGTCATCTGCTTCCTCGACAAGGCCGTCTTCCTCCAGATCCTGCGGCGCAATGCCAACCTCATGCTCCGGATGATGACCAAGGTCTGCCAGGAACTGCGGGTGGCCGAGCGGCGGTCGCTCGATCTGGTGCAAAAGCCCGTCGTCCAGCGGGTGGCGAGTCTTCTCCTCGATCTCGAGCGTGACTTCGGCGAACCGACGCCCTCGGGAGTCCGGCTGAAGATAGAACTCACCCGCGAGGAGATGGCCCAGATGGTGGGCACGACCGCCGAGTCCCTGATCAGGACGCTCAGCGATTTCAAGCAGAAGGGCTGCGTCGAAATGGAGGGGCATCACGTGTTCGTGCGCGACCGCGCCGAACTCGTGAAAATGGTTCCTCAGGACAACTGACTCTTCAAGGGACGCACAAACCCACAATCCGCGAGCATCCGCCAGTCCTCTTCCGGAGTGCGCTCGCTGTAGGTGAGGTAGCCGCCGATGATGAGGCCGTTCGCGCCGCCCAGGAGCGCGGCGCCCTGGAAGTCCCTTAGGCCCGATTCCCGCCCGCCGGCCAGCTTGACCGCGCTGTCCGGCAGGGCCAGCCGGAAGATCCCGACCCACTTCAGCGACTCGAGCGGCGTCATGGGCGTCAGCCCGGCGAGCCGGGTGCCCGGCCGCGGGTTCAGGAAGTTCAGGGTCACGACCTTGGGGTGGATCTCGCGCAGGGACTCGATGAACGAGACCCGCTCGGTCACGGGCTCCCCCATCCCGATGATGCCGCCGCAGCACAGCTCGAGCCCCGCCCCCTGGACCGCGAGCGCAGTCGCCCGGCGGGAATCCCACGTGTGCGTCGTGCAGATCGAGGGATAGTACCCGCGCGAGGTCTCGAGGTTGTGGTTGTACCGCGAGATCCCGGCGTCCTTCATCCGCCGCGCCTCGTCCTTCCCCACCTCGCCGAGGCATCCGCAGACCTTGAACCCCGTCGCCTTCCGGATCTTCTCGGCCGCCCGGCAGACGGCGTCCAGCTCGGCCGGCCGCGGTCCCCTTCCGCTCGCAACGAGGCAGATGTGCGTGGCTCCGGCGGGCTCCAGCTCCTGCGCGCGCTTCGCCATGGCGTCGGGGGTCATCATCGAGTAGACGGGGGCCGGGGACTTGTGGCGGCCGGACTGGGCGCAGTATGCGCAGTCCTCGGAGCATGCGCCGCTCTTGATATTGATGAGCGAACAGAGCGCCGGCTTCGACCCCTGGCGCGCAACCCGGACGCGGTTGGCGGCGGCCCCGAGGGCGAGGATGTCCGCGGTATCCCCGAGGGCCGCGAGCGCGAGGAGCTCGAGGCGGGAGGCGGCCTTGCCCGCCAGGATGCGGTCGGCTACGCGCGCGGGCGAGACCGTACGGGCAGTACGACGGATCGTCTCCGGCTTCGTCAGGACCTCTACCTCAGCAGGGAGTAGATCGACCCGCCCTGCGTGTCGCCCCAGAGCGCGAGCGCCTCGCGAAGCTCGGGATGCACCTTGGCGGCCTCGGCCGCCGGCTGGCCCTTCATCGCGGCCTCGATCGCCTGGTGGAAGGCGCGGCCACCCGCGACCGGCCCCTGCGGGTGACCGTGGATGCCGCCGCCAGCCCCGACCACGAGGTCGCGGCCGAAATCGCGCATGGACTGGGCCACGGTGCCGGGGTGCATGCCGGCCGCCGGCCCGGGGAAGACGCGCTTCAGGTGACCGAGGGGGCTCGTGAGCTCCTGGGCGACCCGGATCGCGCGCTCGCGCAGGAGCGGGACCTTGCCGTAGGGCGAGGGGTAGATGATCATGTCCACTCCCGCGAGCCTGGCGAACTTGCCCAGCACGAGCGACGAGGAAAGCCCGTAGGTCGGCGCCTCGAAGAACGTGCCCGCGAACGCGGGATGCCCGAGGACCGGAACGTTGAGCGCCGGGTCCGAGGTCAGCTCCTGCACGGCCGCATACCCAACCGGATAGACGTTGACCATGAGGCCGGAAGCTCCCGCCTTCACCGCCGCGTGCGCTTTGCGCATCATCTCCTGCGGCCGATCGGTCACGTTCACGGTGTAGATCGACCGGCGGCCGGTCTCCTTCTTCGCGCGATCCAGGGCCTTCTCCACGTGGTCGACGCGGGCCTCGACCGGGCAGAACTCGGGATCCGCGAGGAGTTCGTCGTCCTTGAGGACTTCGACCCCGCCCACGGCCATGTCGAACGCCATCTGCCCCAGCGTGGCGGGAAGGGCGCCGATGCACGGCTTGAACATCCCGCACAGGATCGGCCGGTCGGGCACGTCCAGGACCTTCCGGACGCCCTCGACCCCGAGCCGGGGGCCCGGATACGCGGCCAGCATCTTCGGAGGAAGGAAGACATCCATGAGCTTGAGCTTGCCGATCATGGAGATGTTGCCGTAGAGCGTGGTCAGGAGCTCCGGGATCTGGTTCCCGATGTTCGCCGCGGGGTAGGCGACAAAGATCACGAGCGTCCGCTCGCCGCCGTCCTTCGGCCGGTCGCGCTCCCAGTCCGGGATCTCGTAGACGCCGACCACCTTGCCCAGGCTCCGTTCCTTGACCTCGCGGGTCTCCTGGGGCACGGCCGTCCAAGTCCCCGTCGTCTGCTCGACCACGAGCGCCTGCGCCATCGCCAGCGCGTCGCTCGTCTCGGCCTGCAGCGTGTAGATCGCGAGGACGTACCGGTCGCGGTCGATCCCGTCGAGCGAGGCGAAAGCCAGCGGGTCCAGGTCAGCCATCTTCAGACCTCCTCTAGAGAATCGGAAGGTATTTTTCGATCTCCCAGCTGGTTACCTGGGATCGGAACCGGTCCCACTCGATCGTCTTGTTCTCGATGAACTTGTCCATGATGTGGTCGCCCAGCGCCTCGCGCAGGAGGTCGCTCTTCTTCGCGATCTCGAGGGCCTCCACGAGCGAGCCGGGCAGGGACTTGATCCCGTGCTTCCGGCGATCGGCCTCGCTCATCGTGAAGATGTCCTCCTCTACGGGGTCGGGCGGCTCGATCTTCTTGTCGATCCCGTCCAAGCCCGCCGCCAGCAGGGCCGCGAACGCGAGGTACGGGTTGCAGCCGGGGTCCGGGAACCGGGCCTCGAGCCGCGTCGCGACCTCCTTGCCGGGCTTGTACATCGGCACCCGCACCAGCGCGGAGCGGTTCCGGCGCGCCCACGAGATGTAGACCGGGGCCTCGTAGCCGGGAATCAGCCGCTTGTACGAGTTCACCCACTGGTTCGTGATCGCCGTGATCTCGGCGCTGTGGGCTATCAGGCCGCCGAGGAAGTGCTTGGCGAGGGGAGAGAGGTGGTACTTGTCGCCCGCGTCGAAGAACGCGTTCCGGTCGCCCCGGAACAGGGACATGTGCACGTGCATCCCGCTCCCGTTCTCCCCTGCGATCGGCTTGGGCATGAACGAGGCGTAGACGCCGTGGGCGTCCGCCACCTGCTTGATCACGACCTTGTAACTGATGACCTGGTCGGCCATCTTGAGTGCTTCCTGGTGCCGCAGGTCGATCTCGTGCTGGGAGGGCGCGACCTCGTGGTGGCTGTACTCCACCCGGATGCCCATCTGCTCGAGCTGGAGGATCGAATCGCGCCGCAGGTCCTGGGCCTCGTCGAGCGGCACCGTGTCGAAGTAGCCGCCCTGGTCAAGCGGCTGGGTCGAGGTGTCGTTCTTGAAGTAGAAGTACTCCAACTCGGGCCCGAGCTGGAACGTGAACCCCCGCTTCTCGACCTCGGCGAGACAGCGCTTGAGGACGAACCGGGTGTCGCCGTCGTACGGCGAACCGTCCGGGCTCAGCACGTCGCAGAAGACGCGGGCGACAGCCTGCTCCGTCGGGCGCCACGGCAGGATCACGAACGTCGAGGGATCCGGCACCGCCACGAGGTCGGACTCCTCGATCCGGGCAAAGCCTTCGATCGAAGAGCCGTCGAAGCCCATGCCCTCGCAGAACGCGCCCTCAAGCTCGGCCTGCGAGATCGAGAAGCTCTTGAGCTGGCCCAGGATGTCCACGAACCAGATCCGGATGAACCGGACGTCCTTCTCCTTGACGATCCGGAGAATCTGGTCCACCTGCTTCGTGAATGCCGGACCACGCATCTTGCCCACCGTCAGGGCCTTCCATGTGGGTCTCTTGACCCCGCGTCCCGCCTTCGCCATGATGTCCGCCTCCCGTTCGATCGGTTCGGTATTGATGAGAACGTCGCCCGTCACGCGCGCCCCGTTGCGCGCGGTCAGATTCTACGGGTCACCCCGCCTTTTTTCAACCCGGTTCCCCCTACCGTCCCTTGCCCCGGCCGCTCAGCCCGAGCAGATTCCACGCCAGCGACCGGCGCAGGTACGCGAACCGTTCCCGGAGCGGCAGGTCCTTCGGGCAGTAGTCGTGACAGCCGAGCAGGCCCAGGCACCCGAACACGCCTTCCGAAGAAGACAAGACGGAGAAGTCCGCCGCGCCTCGGACGTCCCGGGGGTCGAGGATGAATCTGGCTATGCGGTTAAGTCCCGCCGGCCCCAGGAAGTCCGGCCGCATCGCCACGGTCGCGCATCCGGCCACGCAGAGCCCGCACTCGATACACCGGTCCGCCTGGTAGACGGCGTCCACCGTGGCTTGATCCATGCGATCCTCCGGGGCCGCCGGATCGAAAGGATGCGCCTCGCAAAGCCAGCCTTCAATCCGGCCGTTCATGGCCTGGAACCAGACGCCCGTGTCGACGGAGAGATCCCGGACGAGCCGGAAGACGGGCATCGGCATGAGCTGGATGACGGCCGGAAGGTCGCGCGTCATGGTGCGGCACGCGAGCCGGGGACGCCCATTCACGAGCATCCCGCACGACCCGCACATGGCCGACCGGCACGAGAAGTCGAACGCGAGCGACGGATCCTGCTCGTCCCGGATCCGGTGGAGGGCGGTGAACAGGGTCATCCCGGACTCCTCGGCCAGCGGGTAGGCCTGGATCCGCGGGACCGATGCCGGGTCGGCCGGATCGTGGCGGAAGACCCGGATCGTGAGCGCGCGATTGGGCGCGGGCAGATGGTCAGCCACGCGTCCCTCCCGCGGGGCCCTCGCCCGTCCCCCGCTCGCCCGGCGGGAGTTCCGTTATCCGGACGGGCTCGTAGGAGAGCCGGGGCGCGCGCGCGCCGGCCGGCCAAGTGGCAAGCGTGCGCACGAGCCAGCGCGCGTCGTCGCGCCGGGGAAAGTCCTCGCGGAAGTGGCTCCCCCGGCTCTCCTCCCGCGCGAGGGCTCCCGCGACGATGGTGGTGGCCAGCCGGAGCTGGCCGGGCAACGCCAGGGCCGCCGCCGCTTCGGGGCCCGCGCCCCGCCCTCCTCCCCGCAGGCCCAGCCGGCCGGCCCGACCCCTAAGCACCTCGAGCGCGTCGAGTGCCTGCCGCAGGCCGTCCCCGGTTCGGAAGATCCCGGCGTGCTCGAGCATGATCTCCTGCATCGACCGGCGGAGCTCGTGGACGTATTCGGAGCCGTCCGCGCCCGAGGCAAGCCGCCGGATCCGTTCCTCCTGGTCGCGCACGGCCCCGGCGGCCAGGGAGACATCGGGCGCGGAACCCGGCGCCTCCAGGCCGGCCGCGATCGAGTGCCCGACGATCCGGCCCATGACCAGCGTCTCGGCCAGCGAGTTGCCGCCGAGCCGGTTGAACCCGTGCAGGTCCCAGCACGCGGCCTCCCCCGCGGCCCAGAGGCCATGCAGTCCCGGCACCCTCCCGTCGGCATCCGTTCGGACGCCGCCCATGCTGTAGTGCTGGGCCGGGCGCACGGGGATCAGCTCCTCCGCAGGGTCGAGTCCCGCGAACGCGCGGCAGATGTCGGCGACCTCGGGAAGGCGCGACGCGATGTGCCGGGACCCCAAGTGCCGGATGTCGAGCCAGAGATGCGGGCCATCCGGGGACTCCGCCCCCCGGCCCGCGCGGAGGAGGCGCGTCATGACCCGGGCCACGACGTCCCGGGGAGCCAGCTCGGCGCGGCCGGGCACGTGGTCCGGCATGAACCGGTGCAGGTCCCGGTCCAGGAGGTATCCCCCGTCGCCGCGGCAGGCTTCGGTGATCAGGATGCTGGAAGGCACGAGCGTGGTCGGATGGAACTGCACCGCCTCCATGTTGCCGAGTTGAACGACGCCGGTGGCGAGCGCCAGGGAAGTTCCCAGCCCGTCGTTGATCATCGCGTTCGTGGAAGCCCCGTACAGCCGGCCGTACCCGCCCGTCGCGATCACGGTGGCCCGGGCGAGGACGGCGGACACGGCCCCGGTTCGCAGGCACCGGAGGACCGCTCCGCGGCACGCGCGGCCGTCGTGAATCAGCGCCAGCGCCTCGGTGCGGTCCAGGACCTCGATGCCCAGCCGCTGTACCCGGCCGTCCGTCGCATAGAGCAGTGAATGACCGGTGCCGTCCGCCGCATGGCACGCGCGCCACTTCGCGGTGCCCCCGAAGTCCCGGGCCGCCACCAGCCCGGCGTACTCCGGACGCTCCTCGACGGTCTCGCCCGTCGGCAGGACCCGGAGCCCGGGCACGACGCGAGCCCACGGCACCCCCCATGCGGCCAGCTCGCGCACGGCCCGGGGAGCCAGATCGACGAAGCGCCGGACGACGTCCTGGTCGCACCCCCAGTCCGCTCCCCGCACGGTGTCGGCGAAGTGGATGTCGGGGGAATCGCCGTAGCCTTTCGCCGACTGGCCGAGCGCCGCCTGCATGCCGCCCTGCGCCGCGCACGAGTGCGACCGGCGGGGCGGTACCAGCGAGACGATGAGTACCTTCCGTCCGCCCTCCGCCGCCTCGATCGCGCACCGCTCCCCTGCCAGCCCGCCTCCGATCACGAGCACGTCCGCCACCCTCGGTTCCACGTCAGCGCCCCCCCGCCAGCCGGTCGAACGCGATCAGCGTCCCGAATCCGGCCAGCAGGAGGCCGGCCAAGACGAGCCAGGCGAGCCGTCGGGCGGCGGTGCGGCGAAAAGGGCCCCACTTGGTCGCGATCCGCTCCAGCCCAAGGGCGGCGTGCAGGGCCGCTGCGGACAGCAGGACGTCGTAGAATCCGGTCCCGGCCAGCCGGGCCACGCGGCCTGCCGATTTCGCGGCCTGGACGGGCAGGTCGCCCCCCGCCGTCCAGAGATGGATCGCGACGAGCACCCCGACGACGAGGGCCGTGGCCGCCTGCAATGCCCAGCTCACCGTATCCCAGTGCAGGAGCGACCCCGCCTTGCGCGCGTAGGCCTTAGCTTCGGTCCATCGCCAGGGCAGGCGCCGGACCGCGAGAACCGCGTGCACGAGGAGCAGCGTTGCGACCGCGACGACGCCGGGGCCGACGAGCCGCGTGCCTTCGAGGAAGCGCGCCAGCCGGTTCATGGAGGCCGCCCCCGCCCAGACGCTCGCGAGCATGGCTTCGTGGCCGAGCATGAACGCCGCCAGCGCGAGCCCGCTGACCAGCAGGCCGAGTTCGAGGACGGCGGCCGTCACGACGCTACCGGCGGCGGGGACGGGCGCCGGCCCTTCCGGGCGCGGGACGGCGGATATACCCGGTGAGCCAGGCCCAGTTCATGGGGTAGACATCGGGATCGAAGATCACGCCGTAGAAATGCCAGACCAGGATCGCGAGGCACGCGAGAATCGCCTCGTAGAAGTGGACGATGGTGGCGAGATCCGGGATCCAGGGCTCGAGGTACCGGAGGGTGAGGTTGTTGAACACCAGGATGCCCCCGGTCGCGACCATGACGGTCGATCCCCAGACCAGGGACCAGTACTCCACCTTCTCGCCGTAGTGGAACCGCTCGTGCGCCCGCGGCGGACGGGACACCAGTCCGAGGTAGTACCCCAGCCGCCCCCGCGCTTCGCGCAGGTCGCCGGGACCCGGGATGAGCTGGCGCAGGATCGTGCGGCCCCGCGCTGTGCGGAACAGGTACCACAGGTGATATGCGCTCAGCACGCAGAACACGAGCGCGCTCCACCGGTGCAGGGACCGCCTGCCACCCTCCGCGAACGGAGCGAGAAGCGCCATCCAGGCCGAGTCCGGGTACTTGAGCGCGAACCCCGAGTAGGCGAGCAGGCCGAACGTCGCCAGCAGGAACGCGTGCTGTACCCGCTCGCCCGCCGTCAACCGGAGACCGCGGGGCATGCCGGCGGGGGCCGCCGACGGGCCCGTGGCCTTCCGGAACAGGTCGAGCAGGTTGTGCACCAGCATGCCGCCGATCGTGAGCGGAATCACGATCAGGTAGAACCACCTGGCGAGCTTGAGCGTCCAGTGCTTGAGAGACGGCGGCCCGTGCACCCAGCCCGTTGCCAGGCGCTTCCCCGCCCCCGGATGGCAGCGGCCGCACGTCGTGGGCAGGTTGACCCGGTTCACCGAGGAGCGGGCATCCGCCGACGGAAGCACGTCATGGAAGCCGTGGCACGAGGCGCAGTTCGCGACCCGGAGGTCGCCGCGCTGAGATGCGAGGCCGTGATAGGTGTCGAGGTAGGAAGACAACCGGTCGGCTGGAAGCCCGAACTTCTTCACGATCCGCTCGGAAGCGTGACAGCCGGAGCAGGTCTTCGTCACGGCGCCGCGCCACACGAGCGATGCCCGGTCCGTCACCGGCCGGATCGTGTGCTCGCCGTGGCAGGAGGTGCAGACGGCCGCCTCCTTGATGCCCTGGGCGGCCGCCTGGCCGTGGATGCTCATCCGGTATACGGTGGCCACGTTCGCATGGCACCGGCCGCAGGTATCCGGGATGTTCCGCCAGAAGATCCGGCTCGCGCTGTTCGCCGCCCCGTGCAGGTCATGGGATCCGTGGCAGTCGGTGCAGACCGCGGCGTTGCGATCCCCCCTCCGGAACGCCTCGCCGTGCACGGTCTCCTGGTACGACTCGAAGGGATGCCGCTCCGAGAGCTTGAACCTGCTCATCAGCGCGGCGTTCTCGTGGCATCGCGCGCAGGTACGGGGAATGTTCCGCCGGTTGACCGGGGAGGCGTCCTGCCGGGCGTTCAGGAGGGCGTGCGTGTGCCCATGGCAGTCCTTGCACGCCGCGGCCTCGGCTTGGCCGGCCGCCACCGCGCGACCGTGGTCGGATTGGAGGTAGATCTGGGTCTCCACCCGGTGGCAGCGCGAGCAGGCCACGGGCCCGGGCTTGGCCGGGTGCGGGATCTCGACGGCATCGGCGTGGCAGGACTCGCACCGGTTCTTCCCGTGAATCGAACCGACGAAGGCCGCCGGATCGACGAAGGGAGCGTCGCCTCCCTTCACCCCGTGGCACGTCCCGCAGGTCTCTTCCTCGTCCGCCCCCGCCGCCGGGCCCGCCGCGGCCGCCACGACCGCCGCGACCCGCAGCGCCCCGCGGACGAAACCGGACGGCGGCCACGCCTTCCCGCGCAACCGCCGGCCGTCATGCATGAGGGAGGAGCCTCTTGCTACTTCGCCGGCTTCGCGGCCCTCATCCAGGCCACGATTCCCCGGATATCCTCGGGGATGAGCTTCCTGCCGTACGCCGGCATCCGGTCCTCCCCGTCGGTCGTGGTCTTCACCAGGGCCTCGTCCGTCTTGCCCAGCGTCGCATCATCCAGGAGGTCGAGCGCGGCCAGGTTGCACTTGAGCGTCTTCGTCATCCGGTCGTTGCCCCGGCCGTCCCGGCCATGGCACGACGCGCAGTGCTTCGTATACGCCGCCGGGACCGCGGCCGTGGCGACGGCGAAAGTCGTCGAGGAGGCCGCCGCCAGCCCGCGGATATGGCCGACGAGCCCTGCGATCTCGGCCGCACTGAGCTTCGCCCCGTACTTGGGCATCTTCCCCTTGCCGTCCGTGATCGTCTTCGTCAAATCCTCGTCCTTGCTTCCCCGCGTCGCCGTATTCGTGAGGTCGAGAGCCGCAGTGTCCACCCTCAGCATCCTGACCATCCGGGCATTCCCCTTGCCGTCCGGCCCATGGCAGGACGCGCAGGACTTCGTCCAGTTCGCCGCCGCCCCGTCCGGCGCCGGATCGTCTCCCGCCATCGCGGCCGCAGCCCCGAGCGCGGCCGCCATCACGATTCCGATCGCCATCGCCTGTCCGTGCTTCATTTGCCGTGGATCCTCCCCCCGACGCGCTTCCCCTGACCTAGAACGCCATTCCCACCGTCAGCATGACGGTGTGCACCTCGTAGTTCTTGCCGAACGTCCCCATCGAAACCATGCCATTGTAGGCCCCTGCCCCATTGACGGCAACCTGCGTGTAGCCGTCCAGGAGGTCGTCCTGGAACTTCCAGAGGTCGTACCGGTACGCCAGAGCGGCCCAGATCATCCGGGTGACCTGGTACCGGACACTGACGCCGGCGTTGACCGCCTTCGAGTCGTCGGAGGCCGCCACGTCGTTCGGCAGGAACGGCGTCGCGTCCACGGGCGTCGACGAAAGCACGCTCGAGTAGTCCAGCCGCCCGTTCGCGATCGTCGCCCCGCCCTCGATCCGCGCCACGACCTTGCCCGCCACGATCGGCACGTCCGACCGCATTCCGAAGGTGCGGACCACCGTCGTGGAATCCAGGGTCCAGTTGGAGGGATCCTCCGGGGCCGGCGAAGAGCTGTACGGATTGCCGACGCCGGACGTGGTCCCGCTGTCGGGATTCCACTGCCGGGAACGCTGGCTGGTCGCGTACTGCTCCTGGGTGTAGTAGGTAGAAACGACGACGCCTCCACCGGCCTCGTAGCTGACGTCCAGCGTGGAAGCCTGGTGACGGTCCTTCTGGAGCCCGAACTCGGAATGCAGGTAGTCGTCAAGCCCCTCAACGTGCTCGATCGACACGTCCACGTCGTCCGCGACAGGGACCGAGGTCATGAGTACTACTTCGTCCCGGTTGCGATCGGCGGCGTAGTACTTGCGCATCCACGGGAGTTCCGCGTTGGCGAGGGAGTAGTCCGGATACGCGCTTTCCCGGGCCGCGTGGAGACCGCTAACACGGACGTTGGCCGTGTCGAACACCATGGTGTCCACCGCGAGCTTGAAGCTGTTCTGCGTGATCAGCGGGCTGGAGCCGTTGACGAAGGTGCTCCGCTCGTGCTCGAACGTGGACGTCACCCTCGTGTGCCGGGACACGTCGAACGCCTGCTCGAACTCGAGCGTCCGCTCTATGTAGCTCACGGATTGCGCAGTCGCCGATCCCGCCATCGAGCTGTCGTAGTTCACGATCTGGGGAGCGTAGAAATCCGGCGACCGGTTGCCGTGCGACCGGTAGTTGTACCTCAGCTTGAGGTGAACCCGGTCGACGGGGTTCATCGTGAGGGCCCCGTCGAGCAGGCTGTTGATCACGCGCATCTCCGCCCTCGTCTGGGAAGGCGGCGTGAACGGCAGGTTCGGGTTCACGGTCATCGCCGGAAGGGCGGAATTCTGCACGAGCCTCGCCACGGTCGCGTGGCCGGACAGCCGCATCCGGTACGGCAGGCCCACCCCTAAGCCCATCGAGATGCTGTCCGCGTAGTTGCTCGGCTCCAGCGAGTTGCTGCCGGAGGCCGGCAGTCCCGAGTACGTGTTGCTCATGCTGACCGTTCCGCCGGGGTTGTCGAAAACCACGTTCGGAATGTTGTTCTGGAACCCGGAATGGGCGCCGCCCACCTCCGCCGACAACGGCACGCCCCCGAAGACCGGCACCGTGTCTGCGTAGCCGACGCGGGCCCCGATGTTAAGCGTGCAGTAGTCGATCGGCTCCGCGATCTCGACCGCGTTGCCCATGCCGAAGCTCGACCAGAAGGGGCGACTGCCGACGCGCTGTTCTCCCGAGAACGTCACACCGGCAGTTACCGGCGACAGCGCCGTCATGTCGACGCCCAGGGTCACGGTGTCGCGGCGGAGCCCGAGGTTCACGGATTCCGCGGAGTCCACGAACCGGTTCAGGGTCGAAACCTTGTAGTACGTGGCGGATACCGCGGTCATGGTCGGCTGAAGATTCGGGTCGTTGAAATGCAGTTCGCCCGTCCCGATACCGCCGTAGAGCGACCGGGCCCCGTAGGCGAAGTTGTGTCCGATGCGCTTGTAGGAACCGCTCACGCGGAAGAGCCCCCGGGCGCCGGCTTCGATATCGGCGTCTCCGTCCGTTGACCGCCCCTCGATGCCGGACCGGCCGTTGAGCCCGCCGTCGACGTAGAGATCCGCGTCCCCGACGGTAGCGTCGTATTCCACCCGAACCCGGGGGAATACTGCGAACGCCGAGTGCATATCGTACCAGTACTCCCTGAACTTGGCGTTGTCCTGATCCGCGCCCGAATACGAGCCGCCGACGGATGCCTCCCCGGAGATTCCGTCATCGGCCCGGGCGGACGATCCGGTCGTTCCCGCGGCCGCGAGAGCGAGGAGCATCACGAGTATGCGCATGTTCCCCACCCCCTACCGCATGAACCGTCTGCCGGCCGGGTGATTGCTGCCATGGATGTTCGGGTGACAGTTCAGGCACGCCCGGTAGTACACCTGCACCCTCAGCCGCTCGAAGGTGGTGTCGCCGGGCGTGGCCGTATTGATGGCATTGGGCGTGCCAGGATGGCGCGACCCCGAGTGGCATGACTGGCACAAGTACGGGGGCTTCTGGCGCAGGAGGCGGTCGTGCACGGAGCCGTGCGGTACGTGACAGACCGTGCACTCCTCGGAGACCGGCCGGTGTTCCCAGATGTACGGTCCCCGCTTGTCCGCGTGGCACTTGAAGCAGGTGTCGTTGACTCCGTTGCCAACCAGAAGCTTGGGGCCGACCGTCCCGTGCGGATTGTGGCAGTCCGAGCACGTGATCTTGCCCTCCCGGATCGGATGGTGGCTCTGGCGCATGAGCTCGGCCTTCATGTTCCGGTGGCACCTCAGACAGGCATCCTTGGGATCCGCCGTCCTCATGTTCTTCGGGTGGCCCGCATGCACGGAGTGGCAGTCCATACAGCCCACGCCGCGCGCCTCGTGAACGCCGGATTCCCAGTGCATGCGGTTTCCCCCCTTATGGCACTTCATGCAGGACTCGGACCCCTCCCGGGCACCTTCCTTGGCCAGGTTGCGCATGGTGGCGAATCCGGGGTTCGCTCGGTCTCCGGCGGCCGCCGCGTGAAGCGATCCGTTGCCGTGACAGGTCTCGCATGACTGTTCGAACCCGATCCCCTTCTGTCTCGGCCACGCCTTGGCGTGGGCGTTGCGTCGGAAGCTGTCCTGGTCGGCGTGACAGGTCAGGCACAGCGAGGCTCCGACGGGCTCCGCGATGAGGGTCGAGGACTCCACCGCGGCGGCCCCGCGCGGGATCAGGACGGCACAGACCAGGAGCGGCAGGGCTGCCGTGGCCCGCCTCATCGGGAGCCTCCCCACTCTGCGCCGGTCCCGCGCCCCCGGTAGGTGAGCCCCACGCGGTGGGACGTCCCCAGATCCCCGAACGGAAGATAGGCATAGTCCAGCGCGAAGGCGCCGAAGGTCACCCCGAGTCCGGCCGTGAGCCCGGCGAGCCCGGTCAGTTGCTGCCCGGAAAGATTCACGCGGTAACCAGCGCGCAAGGCCAGCCGGGAATAGATGGTATCTTCGACCCCGAAGTCCACGCGCTGGAGCCCGCCCGGCTCGATGTCGGCCGCTACGGCCGCGAGCACGCGGTTGACTCCCCCCAGATTCCTGACGAGGGAAGCCCCGGCCCGGATGCTCGAGGCCAGGCTGCTACCCGAGCCGCTGGACCCCAGGTTCGCGGCGGCCGCGCCCACCGACAGCCCCGGGATCGCATTCAGTCGCCACAGGACGCCCGCGTCCGCGCAGACCGCCGTGTAGGTCAACTCCGCCAGGGTCTGCCGAACCGCCCTCGCGGCCGCTCCCACGTACAAGCCGTCCGCGACGGATGTCCCCCAGCCCAGGGCGGCCGACACGGTCCCGGCCCCGTAGTGGCCGGTGAGATTCCCGACTTCGTCGCGGCTTTCCATCGAACCGTTGTCGACGTAGTCGGCCGCCGCCGCCAGGCCCCCGAGGCGTCCCACCGGCACCCCCACGATCAGGGTCTCACCGGTCGTCCCGCCCAGCCCGATAGCGTGGTGCCAGCCCGCCTCCGGGCTCGCGAGCATGCCCAGCCCAGCCGGATTCCACTGCAACGCGGCGGCACCCTCGGCGATGCCGACGTAGGCGGCATCCAGCCCCATGACCCGGGCGGTCCCGAACTGGCGTACCGCCGGCATCGCGAGCGCCGCGACGGGCTCCGTCGCCTGCTGGGCGCGGGCCCCGCCCGCCGCCAGCACCACCGCGGCCGCCGCCAGTACCGCCCTTCTCGTCATGACCGGCACCTCCATCACCGCACCACCGCGAACTTCTGCATCCTGGCCCTCTCCGATGCTCCCGAGTCGTAGTCACGCTTCAGCAGGTAGTAGTAGACCCCCGGGGCGAGGTCGGCCGTCCTGAGCATGCTCGTCTGCACTCCCGCCGGCCTGCGGTCCTCGAGAGTGGCCGCCAGCTCGCCGGCCTCGTTGTAGACCCTGATCGTCACTACCCCCGCCTCCGCCATCGTGTACGCGATGCTCGCCACCGCCCGGGCCGGCGAGGGGAAGATGAAGGAAAGCCCCGCCTCCGGCACCGGGATCCCGGCGAGGGTGGTGCCGGCCTGATCCGACGTGAACGGCACCTGGCCGGTCGCGCTCGTCGTGAACCCGTAGGCCGTCGCATAGAAGTTCATGGCCCGGCCGTCCGCCGGAACGACGGTCCACACGAACTCCGTCCTGGCGCCCGGCACCAGCGAGGCCACGAGCGCGGGGCTGGACGCCCCGATGTCCGCCTGGCCGGGAGTCCACAGCCGGGCGGTCAGGTTCGTGATGGTCACCGATCCCGTGTTCGTGAGCGACATCAGGAACTGGACCGGCTGTCCGGCCGCCGCCGGGCCGCCCGCTCCCAGCCGCGCCCGCACCGCAGTGGACGCGTACACGGTCACGGTCAGGTTCACCGCGGGCGAGAAGCACCCGCCATCCCCGCTCGCCGTCGCCGAGAGCGTCAACAACCCGGCCACCGACGGCGTGATCGTCCACGTGAACACGACTGTTGCATTGATCCCCAGCGAGGTCACCGCCTTCGCCGACGCCGCGAACCCGGCCCCCGGCAGGCCCGTCCCCTTGAGGTTCCCCCACACCCGCGCCGACGGATTGCCGACCGCGACCCCGCCCACGTTCGACACCGTGAGCGACAGCACCGTGCTCTGCCCCGCCCACAGCACCCCCGGCGTCGCCAGGAACGCCTTGGCCGCCAGCGGCGCTGCCGAGGCCACCAGCGACCCGCTCTTGAGCAGCGTCTCCAGCGGCCCGTCCGCGGTCGCCTTCGCCGTGTACGCGACGACCCCGGTCCCCGTCGGCGTGATCGTCCACACGAAGGTCGTCTGCTGTCCTGCCACGACCGCCGCGGCCGTCAACGGCGCCGGCACCGACACCGATGCCGGCCCCAGCACCGAGATCTGCGGGATCACGTTCGCGAGCGATGCGCCGCCCGTGCTCGACACGGTCAGCATGACCTGCATCCCCTGCCCCACGTTCGCGTACGTCCGCGACCACGTCAGCTGCCCCAGCGCATTCGCCCCGGCCACCGTACCGCCCGCGACCGAGGGCGCGGAGGAGTCCGGGCCATCTGCCGTCGCCGTCGCCGTGAACGAGACCGCGCCCGCCGCCGTCGGCGTCCCCGTCCAGTTGAACGTCACGTCCTGGCCGGCGTACAGTGTCTGCCAGCACGTCGAGGTGGGCGTCGGCGCGCTCAGCGCGACTGCATCGGACGTCCACGCCTGGGCGGTGACATTCGTCGCATCGGTGCCGCCCGTGTTGGTCACGAGCAACGAGAGCTGGACGGGCTGGCCGGCCACGACCGTCGCCGTCAGCGCCCCGGTCAGCGTCGCCCGAGCCAGGCCCGGCAGGACCGAGATCGCCGCCGCCATCGCGACCGCACGGCCGATACGGGAACAGACCCTCACATCGGGCTCCGTCACCTGACCGCGGTTAGGCCGGCTCCTGATTGCCAACATCTATACACATCGTCTCCATCCATGTCTGGCCATGATCCATGCTACTCCGTGTAGCATGACCAAACCCAGGATTGATGGAGTATGACGGCCGTCAGGTCTCGGTGGTGAGGAAGGAATCGACCCATCGGCCTGCATGTCATTTCCAACGCAATGCCGGGCCGGAATGTTTCCGACGGGGAACCCATGGAAGACCGCTATTCCCGGGGCTTCCGGGCCCCCCAAGGGAGGAGGAGGTACAGGAGCCCTGCGAGCAGGATGAAAGGCAGGATCAGGACCCCCACCGCGCTCAACAGGCCTTCCCGCCCCGCCAGCCCCACCTTGTAGGCCGTGAACCCGAGCAGGCTCTTGGAGTAGAACTGGCCGCCGATGACAACGTTCCACCGCATGGCGAAGATCCCGACGAGACTCAGGATCCCGCACACGGCGTAGATGGCCCGGCGCGCCCGCCCCGGCAGGTCGATCATCTGCACCACTCCCAGCAGGACGATCGGGGCGAGCGAGCCGAGGCAGACCTGGATCAGGACCATGCTGTAGAAGAGCCGGCCCTGGACGAGCAGGGCAAGAATGTCCATGTGCTCCTTCGCCTCGTAGATCTTCTGGATCGTCTCGAGCATCTCAAGCGAGAACGCAAGGATCACGGCCGTCAGGAAGTACTTGCCGATCGTGTCCAGACACGCCATGTCCGGCTTCTCCCCCCGCAGTCGCGACAGAAGCATGTACAGGAGAAGCACCGCCGCGATCCCGGACGCCATGGCGGAAAAGAGAAAGATCACGGGCATGAGCGGAGTGGACCACCAGGCGTTGGCCTTCACCGATCCGAAGATGAACCCCACGTATCCGTGCAGGAGGACGGCCGACGGCAGGCCGATGACCGTGATGGCCCGCCCCACCCGGTCGTCGAGCGCCAGGGCCTCCGGCGAGACGTCATCCACGCCCAGGGTCATCAGCCGGTAGGCCAGCCGTTTCGGCCACCACGGCTCCGAGGCGGCCCAGCGCACGATCTGGGGCCGGTACTCGAGCCAGATCTCGAGGAGCAGAACGGCCATCAGGTACCAGGCGTACACAAACCCGAACATGGCCATCGCCGAGCCGGGGTTGGGCGTGAAGAAGATCTCGAATGACCGCTCCGGGTGGCCGAGGTGCAGCTGAAGTGGCAGGGCGGCGACCAGGAGAAAGGCCAGCGCGGTGAGCAGCGACAGACGATAGGTCGGCCGCACCGCCTTCACGTTGAACACCCGCTCTAGCGAAGCCAGGATGAAGGCCCCGGCCACGAGCCCGGTCACGTACGGGTAGACGACGATCAGGATGCTCCACTGGAGTTCGACCTCGTTGGGGTAGATGAACCCTTGGACCTGGCCCAGCGCGGCCGTGAGCTGGCGGAATAGCTCGTCCATCACCGCACCTCCCGGTCCAGCCCCTTGTAGACGAGCTTGGGTCTGGTGCCCATCTCGGGCCGGAGCACCTGGACCGCGTTCTCCCGGATGAACCGGCTCACCGGGCTCCCCGGATCGGAAAGATCACCGAAGATGCGGGTTCCCGTCGGGCAGACCTCGACGCACGCAGGACGCAGCCCTTTGGTGATGCGGTGATAGCACAGGGTGCACTTGTCCGCCGTCCGGGTCACCGGGTTGAAGTACCGGCTGCCGTACGGGCAGGCCTGGATGCAGTACCGGCATCCGATGCAGTACCTGCGGTCCACTTGGACCGTGCCGTCCACGGTCTTGTACGAGGCCCCGACGGGACACACCTGAATGCACGGCGAGTTCTCGCAGTGGTTGCACATCTTGGGGACGAAGAACGTCTTCAGGATCGTCTTGGGCTCGGCCGGACGCCCGAACGCGTCGAGTCCGCCGTTCGGCGATTCGACCTCGACGCCGCCGTTGCGGCGGATCACGTAGCGCTCGATCCAGGTCCGGAAGTAGAACGGGCGGCGCATGACGTCGTTCTCGGTCTTGCACGCGTCCACGCACCGGGCGCACCCGATGCATTTCGTCAGGTCGATCGCGTACCCCCAGTAGGGCTTGGCTCGAATCCAGGGGGACTCCCGGACGAACCGCTCGACCGCCCCGGCGCGGCGGGCGACGGATGCCGCTACCCAGCCCAGGGCCGCGCCGGCCGCGTTGCGAAGGAGGCGGCGCCGGCTGATGCGGCTCATTGCTTCGGCCGGTGGGGATCGTGGCACTGCGTGCACGCCAGCCCCGGGTTGTGCTCGCCGAGATCCTGCTGGGGAAATCCCTTCGGACGGGCCTCGCTCCGCCCATGGCACCTCCCGCAGAACCCGCGCATGGCGTCCTCGGGCGGCTTCCCCGCCTTCCCGGTCTTGGGAGCCGCCGCGTGCGCGGCCAGTGCGCCGTGGCAGGTTTCGCAGAGTATGCCGCGGTGGCCGTCGCCGGCCTTCAGCTTCGCCTGCGCCGCGTGGCACCGCGCGCACGAGGCCTCGCCCGCCTGTCCGGCGTAGCGCACGGGAAGGCGCTTGAGGTCGTCGACGGCGGCGGCGCGGTAGTGGCCGAGCTTCCCAAACGAGGGCGGCACGAGGAAATGACGCGCGGCGAGGAATGCCGCGATCACGAGGACGAAGAGGGCCGCCACCCGGAGCAGGTGCCGCGCGTGCGTCATTCGAGAACCCGCCCGACGGGAATGGCCAGCGGTGCGTCGCCCGTCCGCGGCAGCTTGATCTGCCCGGACTCACGGCGCGGGATCAGGGCCACCACCGCGGGAGTGACCGCGCGCGCGGTCACCGGGTAAGCCTGCCCCTTCAGCGCATGCCAATGCCCGAGCATGGCGGGCCCCTCGACCATGATGCCGCGCGCCGCCCGGTTCCCGTGGCCGAACTCGAGGACGACACTGCCGTGACTCAGGAGATAGCAGGCCAGGGGCAAGTGGCTCCGGTAGAAGAGAACCGTGCCCGGCCGGTAGACGTTGGAGTCGAACCGATCCGCGAGCGCGAGCGCCGCCTTCCCCGCCAGGGGCATGACCAGGCCGGCAAGAGCCCGGCGCTGGCCCGGCTTCGCCCACGGGTACGCGGCCCAGGACATCCCCGGGTCAGCCACGGGCTGCCTCCCGTCCCAGGCTCGTTGCGGAACCCGGGATCCACGTGCAGAAAGGCTCCTCGCCCAGCCAGTCGCCAGCCACGCCGAAGGCGCGGGCCCGGCATCCGCCGCAGACCGTCTTGTACTCGCATCCGCCGCACTTGCCCTTCAGCAGGGCGGGGTCACGGAGCCTGCCGAACACGTCCGAGCCGTCCCAGATCTCCTTCAAGCGCTGGCGCCGGATGTCCCCGGCGGGCACCGGCAGGTAGCCGCAGGGAAACACCTCCCCCCGGTGGGAGACGAAGCACACGCCGACCCCGGCCAGGCAGCCGCGCGTAGCCTGGTGCAATGCGTTTCGGGGTCCGCCGAAACTCATACGCGGCCCTCCTGGGGCGCGCAGGGACGGCTGACCGGGTCCCCCCGGCGGACGGCGGCCCCCCTGGCGCATCACGCGGAAGTAGTGCGGTGCACAGGTCGCCTTGAGCTCGATCTTCCCCTCCTGCTCCCGGTCCCAGAGCCAGGCCAGCCAGCGCTCGTATTCCTCCGCGGGCAGCAACTCGCGGTCCGCGATGGCCACGCCGCATCCGACGGGCACGAGCATGAAGAAATGGAGCGCATCCGCGCCCAGCGCGATGGCGAGATCGTAGATGGCGGGCACTTCGGCCACGTTGTGGCGCGCGACGGTGAAGTTGACCTGCGTTGCGACCCCGAGCGCGTGCAGGGCCTGGAGCGCCGCAACCGCTTTCCCGTGCGACCCGGGCTGGCCCCGGAACGCGTCATGCGTCCCTGCCGTGGCGCCGTCCAGCGAGATCGAGACCCGGTCGAATCCGGCCGCCCGGACGCGCCGGGCGCAGCTCGCGTCGATCAGGGTGCCGTTGGTCGCCAGCGCCACCCGCAGTCCCCGCTCCTTGGCCCGGGCGGCCAGATCGAACAGGTCCGGCCGCAGAAGCGGTTCTCCCCCGGACAGCACGAGGATGGGACTTCCGAAGCCGGAAATCTGGTCGATCAGGTCCAGGCCTTCGGCGGTCGTCAGGTCCTCCTTCGACACCGTCTCCATGACGTCGAGCCGGCGGCAATGAACGCACCGGAGGTTGCAGCCCGCCGTCGTTTCCCAGAAGACCAAACGGAGTTGCGGTTTCAGCATTGCCATGGCGCACCTTGACTCTGTGGCCGGGTTCGTACGAGAGCCATGACGGATAGCTATCGGAAATCCTGACCGCTGTCAGGAAGGGGTCCGGCGGAGGCCCGTCTGCTTAGCTCAGGTCACCGTGGCCGAATACTTCTCGAGCGCGCGTTCGTTCAGGATCGTGAGGTTCCGCCCGTTTATGGAGATGACCTTCTTCTGCTCCAGTTCGCTGAGCAGGCGGATGACGGTCTCCTGCGCCAGCCCCGCCAGGTCCGCCAGATCCTGCCGCGTGAACGGCAGCTTGAGACCGGCGCCGGGCTTCTCGGCCTTGCCGTATGTCGCGCGAAGCATGAGCAGAAGCTCGGCCAGTCGTTCCCGACTGGATTTCATCGCCATGTCCCGGGCCTTGTCCTCGGCGATCCTGACGTCCTTCGCGAGCTGCAGGATCATGCGCAGGGCCATCGGCTGGTTGCGGGCCAGCAGCGCCCGGAACCTGACCTCGTCGATGTAGGCCAGGCATGATTCCTCGAGGGCCTCGGCGGTGGCGGAGTAGGGTTCCCCGGACAGGAGGGCGCGGTAGCCGAGGATGTTCCCCTGGTCCGCGATGCGCGTCGTGAGCTGGTGCCCCTTGTCGTCCGTCTTGTAGACCTTGACCCGGCCGCGGCAGGCGATGAATACCCCGTGCGGCTTGTGCCCTTCGTAGAAGACGACCTGACGCTTCTTGTAGACGTTCGAGATACGGCTGTCCCGGAACTCCTGAAAATCCCCCCCTTTGAGGTCGGCGAAGAAGCAGGACACTCGCGACTTGCACAGCTCGCACTCGGGACCGCTGACCTTGGTCATCTGCAAAGGCTAATCCTCCTCAGGCCGGGGCGGTTCCGGTCATGCCGGAACCTGACCACGGTCAAGTATTCTTGTTCCCGGGAAGGCGTTTGTCAAATGACGGGGAACGCTCCGGCAAGGGACTTGCGCAGGCACCAGCATTCGGAGGCGGCGGTGAAACCGGCCGATTCGAAGAGGCGGCGGGCGGGAAGGTTCCCGGTTTCCGCATAGAGAAGCACGTGGCGGACGCCGCGTTCCGCCAGCCACGCCATCTCGGTCTTGAGCAGCCAGCGCGCCAGTCCCTGCCGCTGGAACGGCTCCTCGACCCCGATGAACTCGAGGACCGTCCACTCCGGGAAGCCGACGCAGCCCTGGAACACCTCAGGGGGTGCCCAGCACACAGCCTCCGCAGCCGGGACGTCACCGACCCGGGCGTACGCGGACCATTCCCGCGAAGCCGGGTCCTCGCGGCGGTCCAGGACCAGCGTCCGGAACGGCGGATCGGCAGGGCCCGCGGGCCGGCCGGTGTCGCCCGTCATGATCAGCCACCGTTCGCCGGGTTCCCAACCGGCCTTCCCGGCCCCCCGGATCAGGTGCTCCCAGGCCACGGGCGTTCCGAACCAGCCGGTCCCCAGCTCGTTGCGCGAGTCCACGATCTGGCGGCAGCCGGCCGCCCGGGCAAGTTCTTCCAGCCGACCCAGCCAGTCGGCCAGCGCCCCGGGCTCCCCCGGATCGGCGGCCAGCCACGCCAGCAGGCAGGTCCCCCGCACAATCGCGTATTGGCCCGCGGCGAGCAGGCGTCCTCCGCCCGTCACCCCGAGGTCCCGCTTCGTGAACGGCGGCTGGTCCGGGTAGTGAACCGCCCAGGAGGAGGGAGCCGTCAGGAGCTTGGCCGTCTGCGCGGCGCTCAGCTTCCACCCCGGGGGGATCGCTTCGAGCTCGCGGTTGATGAGAGAGGTCAGGTCGGCGGCATGCCCGGCGAGGTCATCCACGCGGTCCACCGGATCCGTCGCCCTAGCCTACTGGGTCGGGGCGAAGGAGATCCCGATCTGGAGACCGATGCGGGCCTCGGGGCCGGAAAAGTCGAGCGCCCGGCGCGTGCCGTCCGCATTCGTGTAGTCTCCGTCAAGGACCGTGCCGGCGGAATCCGTGTACGACGCCTTGACCGTCGAGAACCGGAGCTGGCGGTACCCGACCGTCGCGTACCCCGATACGGGCAAGCCGAGCGCCGGGGCCATCGACAGCCATTCCCACTCGAGACCGATGAACGTCGCCGCCGTCGAACCCGAAAGCGTCCGGTTCCACCAGGAAGTCCCCAGCGGGCCCGACGAGTCGGAGCGCTCGACCGCCCCCGCCAGCTCGCAGGCACCAAGACGGAAGGTCAGCCCGAACCGGCACCATTCGAACGAACGCAGGAGCACCGTCGCCCCCAGGTTCTGGCCGAAAACCGAGTAGCGGTTCACGCGCTCCAGGCGCTGGTTCAGCCGGCCCAGCACGGGATCGACCACGCTGTTCGCCCCAAACCCCGTGAACGTCGCGGACGCCGAACTGCCGAATCCCCCGAGCTCGACCAGGAACTTGACGTCGTCGAGGAAGCCGTAGGAGACCTCGAGTCCTCCGCCCAGCGCGCTGCGCAGTTCCGACTCGGTCATCGATCCGGCCCAGGAGGAAGCTTGCCGGTCCGCGTTCTCCTCGTGGATCGCCACGCGCGCCGCGAAGAGATCCGGCTGGGCCGCCGCCCCGTAGAGCCGCACGCCCAATTGCTGACCGTAGGTATCCGCCGGGATCCCGGCGCCGTCCTGG
>Ga0315294_10001148_pt1 | contig 28503 bp, 34 predicted proteins | sample YL17G13_40_MG_FD_203626 | JGI IMG/M metagenome (GOLD analysis project Ga0315294, IMG submission 203626) | Sediment microbial communities from Yellowstone Lake, YNP, Wyoming, USA - YL17G13_40 | ecosystem: Environmental > Aquatic > Freshwater > Lake > Sediment | place: USA: Wyoming | collected... | reverse complement strand
CAACATATGTATCTGTCACCTCCTTTTCATTTTTAAATCTTTTGGTTCGCTTTCATCCCACATCTAAAGAAGTGGGTTTTCCCGCTCACTTCTCATAAACAGCCTGGTTTTCCTGTCGATTCAAGAACTGGTGGTTTTCCCCCATCAACATCTTTTTTTATTTTTCTAAGCTCTGAGGCATCTTGATATGAGAGCGATTTTTCAACAGCTTCAACTGCTTGTTCTTTCAATGAATCCCCCAATCCCTCCACAATCTGTTTTGCAAGAGCCTGACGGACCGATTTTGATTCTTTCTCTTCCGTAGTTAATTTCATCAGATACCCACCATCTTTTGTCTTTCCCGTTATTTCAAACATATGTAGTTTATTATGTTTCAGAATTACAACTCCGTCTCCTTTTCGTATTTTTACGGCATTTCCGCAGCTTTTACAAATATCTTTTTTTGTCATTGCTTATTCCTCCCCGAATTTAATATCTTTAACAAGATTGTTCATATCATCTATGTTTTTCTGGATTTCCAATATATGTTTCGATGCACGGTCACTGATTATCTTTATCAAGTCCTTCATTGAAAGTTTCATGGTATATTCGAACGTAGGGCGACCTTTTCCCCGTGATTTTTTCTCAATCTCTTTTACGCTGACTATATTCAACGCACGAAGGATGCATATGCCCGTGCTCACTTCCGGCTGCCTCAGACCTGTTGTTTGCTCTATGTCCCTTGATATTCCGTTCTTGTTGTGCATGAAATACAGCATCAGCTTCGATACGCTCCTCGTGTATCCGAACTTCTGAAAAATCATGCAAAGCTTCTCGTCGTTTGCATCCATAGTCTTAATCTTTTTTGTTTTCATTTTCTCACCTCAATTTTATCTCTTATTTCAGTATTTTTTAGATTCCTCACTTAAATTTTTGTAAAAATCATAGTCATCATTGTCTTCTAAATCAATACTTATGATTGTCGTCTTTTCCCTTGATTCATGTATATCTAAATAATGAAAAATATCTGTTTTTGGGAAAGAGATACCCCATGTGATTCCGATTACAATCGAAACAACTGATGATATTATTCCAAAGATAAATAAATAGTCCATTGATAATTCAAATGAAAAAAATATTGGAAGGATAATAAGAAACATTACAGCAAAAATTACCTCCGTCGATACAATTGCAGTCGTGCTTATTTTTCTTTTTGTTTTTATCACTATGTTTTCGTTTTCGTCCAGAATAACTTCGTCGCCATACATTCTTTTAGCAACTGATTCTATTCTTTGTTTTGCAACATCTATGGATTGCTTTATCTCAACGAATTTTGTTACCATTTCATCTGTTTCATCATCGTTCAAATTAGTTATCCTCTCCCCCACGGTTTCGTTATAACTTGCATTATAACAATCTTTGGAACAAAAATAACCGTCCCCGTCTTTTGCAAATATCTCGGTTTCATCTATTAACTTTCCGCATTCCTGACAGATATATTTCATTTTTTTAGCTCCTTCAATATTGATATAATTGCATCTGATATGAAATAACCGAATAATGCCAAAAACGCTAATGCAAGAAGCGATATCAGTATGCCAGGTAAACCAATCATTGCATCTATATGTCTAAACATTAAAATAAATAACATAATGGGAATTATTGAAACAGAGGAAGCCAAAATGATGCTGTCTTTTATATTTTTAAAATTTTCATTGGAAATCATGCTTTATTCCTCATTTTTTAATCTCTTTTGCTAATTGTTTTATTGCTTCTTCAATAGCTCTGCCAAAATAAAAACCCATACTAGAAAACAGCAACATAATTGATATAATACCAACAAGTACGCCACTGCCGTCTTCATCATGCAACATTGCTACTATACATATGGTTATAAAACCTAATATTGTAAATCCAATACTCATATATCCTTTTAGTCCTAGTTTCATAGTTCATTCCTCACATATTTTTATATCAAAATTACTTTTTTTAATCCGTTCCTTTAATTTAGTCGGAATCTTGCCTTTTTCATTCACGTATTCTAAATGCCCGATGAAGAAACTTGCGAAGATTCCCGCCTGGTATTTATAAATCTTTTTTTGTTCAAGATTCACCTGCGGAGATGTTGGAAGATGCACGTCGTATTCAGTCGCAACCGTTTTTATCTTTGCGTTCCAAGAATCGGTCAATGTTACTTTGTGCTTATCTCCGAAATTCTCAAGAGCCGATAAAGACCACAAATCGAAAACACAGGTGCTTCCAGGTTTTTTCGAGTGCTTCATCTTCCGTGGACAATCCTTCTGCACCGCATAATCAAACAATGGAATCGCACGCTCATGAACCAAAAACATTCTGGATTCATTCGGTGTTAATTTTTCTATCGGAAAATCACGAGGAATCCTGCGACTTATTCCAAGGAGTCTACATTCTTCGATATAATCACTGACAAATGGATAAAACTGTTTTCCGATGTAAACAACAATGTCATTTATTTTACTGCCATCTTTCCGTTCAATGATGATTGGTGTCCTGAACGGTTTAAGGTCCGTGGGAATTGTACTATCCAAAAGAAAATATTCCACGGGGCGACCAAATTCAGATGTCTCTATGCAAATATAAAGACCGTTCTGAGTCCGGCTCGTACCGCAGTTTCGTGATGGCATAATCTACATAATATAATAATATTATTTATAAATGTTCCCATTTTGACCACTATAACCACATTATCTTTTTAAATAGTAAATAGATTTCAATTCTATGTATCGGTCATTAAAAGAATTGTTCTGGCAGCTAGTTCATATGACAGAACACAACGAACATTTCATCCCAGTAACTCTGTTCGGCAAGGAGATAAAAACGTGTGCACGATGTCTCGGAATGTATCTTGGAGCCTTTATTTTTCTTCCTGCCGTTTTAATATTGTTCTTCAGTGACTTCGATTTGTTCAGAATCATGTTTGTTTCAGCCTCAGAACGCTTCGGATTCTGGGAAGTATTCCTGGTCTCCTGGCTCCTGTTTGGCTTTGCCATCGTTGATTGGAGCATTGCCAAGCTTAAAATCTGGCAGGGAAACAACAATATTCGCTTTCTTACAGGACTTACACTCGGCACGGGTCACGTATTGTACATCTTTCTTCTCCCATTGCCCATAGGCATCAATATCGCCTCGCTTGCATCATATTGGTTTGTATTCTCAATCACCAAATATATTGTTTATTGCAGACAGCTCAATCTATCCTTACGAAATCCCATCAAACAGAACGTTGCTATCATCGCTGCTTCGAATCCACTGATTGCCGGTCAAATAGGCTGCTCACAGACTGGAGGAGCCTGCGAATGCTGCACCTGCTGCCCCTGCGGAAGCTGCACTGCCTGCTGCTGTAATCCTTTTTGTTGCTGCATTGGAGTGATTCCCATCGCACTTATTTTGAAGGCATCTATGAATAAAATGGAGAAGAAACAAGATGAGCAGTAGCTATATCGATGCACAAGGGTACGTTCGACTCTACGAACCGGATAATCCATGCTGCGATACTCGTGGCTATGTTTACGAGCATCGACAAAAGATTGCTGACAAGCTCAAAGAAGAAGACCCAGAACATCCTGCACTGAATATCTTGGGTTGTCTCAGAACTGATTATTTTGTCCACCATAAAGACGAAGACAAAGGGAACAATGATGATGACAATATAGCACTGCAAAAAGACAACGGACACAAACGGCATCATTTCACGGTTAATAATCCACATCCTGAAAAAAGAGATGAATTAGGAAGATTCATATGACTGAAAATATAATCGATTTATCATCTAAAATCTGCAAACGGAAAAACAAGATACTCAATGAAACCAGTGGCAAATGCATCGATATTGACAGTATCGAACCTGGGGACAAGATATGGGCAGACCTTGGTGGCGAGGAACTTGCATCTGGAAAAGTATTCAATCCTGATGAACGAGATTACAAAGGCAACAGACAAATATCTTTCTGGTCTTATTCAGGATGGAGACATCTTGATTTTGCAAGACCTGAACAGATTGTTAAGATTAAAAAACGGAGCTGAAAAAATGGTAGACATTTCAAAGGAAGATTTAAAGAAGGCATTGGATAAAATTGGACAATATGACAGATTTTGGCAACCTGGCAGATTTCGTTTATGCCGACAGGTTTATAATGAAGATATGAACGAAAAAGATGATACTACCAGTGTCGAATGGGAATGTGATGATTATTTTGAAGAAGGCGTTGATGAACTTTACAAAGCATTAAATGAAAACAAAAAAATTTGCGATAGAAAATGAAAGAAAAATCATGCGAATGCAAATATTTGAACAAGCGTTTCTCCAGAAAAACAACATACAGAATAAAATATGAAGATAACACTGGCAGAACCATAGAACAAAACTATATTTATCTGGGAATGGATAAATATCATCAGAAGATATTCAGACCGGTCAAACATAGCCGAACTGATGCTTATGATGAATCCTTAGAATTGATGTGTCCAACAAAAATAGTTGATTTGGAGATGTAAAATATGACCAAACCTGATTTCATGAAGCCAAAAGTCTTCAAAGCACGAGATGGACGATTCCTCGTCATCATTTACAATGACCGAGAAGAAATGTATGACTTCAACTATACTGCCACTTTTAAAAAACTCACTGATGACCTGAAGACCGAAACAGACCCCAATCCCGAGCCACATACACGCTACGATTCTATAGAAATGTGCAAAGACAGTATGCGAGAAGTCCACTACAGCGATAAGATGAAGGTCCAGGGTCTCGTCTGCACCTGCAAAGAATACGAGAAATACGAAGGCGATAAACATCCCATGGGACAAAAAGGATGCACTTGTCAACTGCTTGACCATGGAAAAGTAGTCCAAGAAATTGAAACTGATTATGTTGAGATGAAATAAAATGCTGAAACCATATATGGGACACCGAGGAGTCAATGGACCTGTTCTATCAGATGATGATTTGAAAAGAGAGATTGAAAAATATAAAAAAGAAATGTTTAAGCTTGCCGATAATACAAGAAAACACAAAGTTGAATATGGTTTTACTCTTTGCTGGGATAAAGAAAAAAATACAACATACATAAATGAAGTCTGCAAAGGAGAAAATGCTTGTGTCAATTTAAGGCAATGCCAGTATCCTTATCAATATGCTACAATCCACGTCCATCCAAAAGGTGGAGGATGGATTCCATCCCCTGAAGATGTCAAAGGCAGTATTGCTGAAGCAGAAGCCGTATTCTGTGTTGGTACGATAGGAACTACTAAGAAAAAAGATGCTTTTCAATGTTATACCATCTCTGATGAAACTGAAACCAGAAGTAGATTCAATAAAGCCTTACAAGAAGATGACTGGATGACCACTTCATCGATGATAGGAGATTCTGTTTTTAAACCAGACAAAAACACCATCATACGACCCATATTCAGATTGTTTAGAGATTGAAATAAAAAAGGTGAATGAACATGAAAATACAATGGAAAAAACTTGTACTATCTATGCTGATATCTTTTCTGCCAGCAATCTTCGGCTCCCTATTTATGATAGGCTCTGTAGATGGCTGGTATGCGACATTGAACAAACCCTGGTTCACACCCCCAAACTGGCTTTTTGGACCCGTATGGACGACCCTGTACATCCTCATGGGAATCTCATTGTATCTCGTTCTCATTGATAGACCAATGCTTAGAATTTTTAAAGAACAAAAAACAAATGGATTGATACTATTTGGAATCCAATTATTTTTAAATTTTTTATGGACACCCGTATTCTTTACCTTTCATGCAATCATCCCAGCATTCCTCATTATTTTTTTACTTATAATTGTAGTAACTATAACAAGCTATATATTTCATGACATCAATAAAAAATCTGGTTATCTCTTGCTCCCATATCTTATATGGCTCGGCGTTGCCGGTTCACTCAATTTTGCCATACTATTATTGAATTGAGGTAAAATGAAACGAATTTGCGTTCCCCGCAAAAACAGCGAGCAGTTATCCTGCTTTACCTACAAACCAAAAAATGCTTCCGTCATGAAAGATTACATTGCTCTCCATGGACTTGTTCCCCTCAATGAACTACCGATGCATCTCCGTGGAAAGATACCCGATGACGAAATATGGGTCAGAACCGAGACATATGAAAATGAAGAAAAAATGAAGTCACTGAATACCCATGAATCTGTCGAACTGTTCTGCATGGTCGCCCTCAAGATGAAATACAAAACAGCTCATCGTATTGCGGAAGTTGCTGATGGAGCATACTGATATGGATAAACAAAAACGAATACGAAAAATCTGCAAAAAAGATAATGATAATCTGAATGATTTTATGTCCGGTAAAATCTCCAGGGAAACGTATGAACGAAAAAAGGATATCATACACAAAGAATACAACAGATTATCTAGACAAGAAAAAATGGCTGCTTCCTGTAAACGGGTGATATAAATTGATGGAATTCAGCGAAGAGTTCATAGAAAAACTTGGAGAGATTCTCTTCGATGGTGAAGATGATGTACGAGACACTGAAAAAATTAGATGAAGGAACCAAACTGTTCTATGCGACCATCGTTGTTTATGGCGTGTTCCTTGCAATCATCTTTATGCTTCAATGATTCCCTGATTTCAGCTTCTTTCAACATCAACAATACTTTTCTGAAATCCTCAACTGAAGCAAAATTTACATCACGCATTGATTCGTAGAATGTCTTCGCCTGGTTTTTCTTCTGGATGTAAACAAGATACTCCGCCCACATTTTTTTCGTACAAGAAACTCCCTCAACAACTATCTTTGGTTTCAACTTGTAATAGAACCTTACTCTTTTTTTCTTCTTGAAAAAATCAAGAATAAAAGTCAAATCCAGGTCATCTTCTGTAATCTGCTCTTTGAAGATTATCTGTACTCTGTTCGTTGATAATTGTGTCGTCTCGAATTTATCTGATTTCATGATTTATCCTTTTCAGTTCTGGAACCGAATTATAAAATTCTCCAATAGATGTTGGTTCTCTCTTTTCCGGCAGACGTTCCAATTTTCTTAATTTTTCTGCAACCTTCTCATCGATTTCTTTTTTACGACCACCCTGCTTCAGAAGCTCGATGACATCGCTCATATGCTTCTTCATGTCAGTCTGAGCAAGCATCTTGTCCTCTTCAGTCTCACCTTTATCACCCATGATTCCAAGGAATTGAGATACTTTCAAACCGAGTGTTTCCATCATGTGCTGGTCTGTTCCGGCATTACAAGTTAGATAGTAGCAAAGAACACTATGTTTTGTTCCGATTCTTTCGGCTGCTCGCATTTCGCACTGAAGATGGATTGCCGGAGACCAATCAAGCTCTCCAAAAACAACGCAACGGGCACGCTGAAGATTCAAACCGGTCCCGCTCCTCAAAGATATTATTATGATGTCCGTTTCTTCATTTTTAAACGCTTTTTGTGCCTCATTTTTGATTTTAAGATTCTGTCTTCCGCTAATCATCACAGGATAATAATCTTTTAATTCATCCATATAAATATCCATTACTGAATGATGATAAGCATAGAGGATTACTTTCTCCCCACTTTCCATCAATGTTTTTACGAATGCACAAACATAATGAGCTTTTGATATTCCAGTAATCATCCGTGTAGAATCAATTACTTGCATCGATTCCCTTCCTCGCTCGAATGCTTCTTTTATTGTCTCTATTCGTTTCGCTTGTTCAATATATGGTGCAATCAATTCATCGAATTTCTTTGTATCGACATCGATATTCTGGACGATTCTTCTTTTTGGTGGTAATTCAGACATTACATCTTCGGTTCTGCGACGTAACAATAATCCCTCTTTTCTCAGATATTCTCCCAATAATTCTGGTTCTCTTACTATTTTGCTTCCATAACCAGTACACCATTCACGAGTGAACGAATCATAATCACCAAGACAATGATACTCAATAGCATTCATCACAAAATATAGGTCTGAACCATAATTGTACAAGGGCGTTCCAGATAATCCAATAACATTGGCTACAGCTTCGCTTATCAATGATGCAACAGAATATTTTTCGCTTTGGTCCCTTCTAAGTTCTTGAACTTCATCAAAGATACATGTAGCAAAACCAAATTCTGGCAAATAATTTTTCCATCCTCGCAATAACAAATAATGAATAATATAAAAATCACATGCTGGTAGACTATATGGTTTCAAACCTTTAATGATATGAACTTTTAAGTTTGTTCCAAGGAATTTTTCTATTTCTTCTTTCCATTGTATTGTAATGTGTGGTGGAGTCACAATCAGATGTGGCGAAGAGTTTTTCAATGATGAAAAAAATGCTAATGCTTGTACCGTCTTCCCCAATCCTGGACTATCTGCCAATAATGTTCGTTTATTATTCAAAAGAAAAGCAAGTCCTTCTTTTTGAAATTCTTTCAATTCTCCTTTAAAAGTCAAAGGTGGTGTTATTTTTATTGGTTTTTTAAGCATTGATTCTTGTACTTCGAAATGATTTTGTGCTTCTTTCAAATCTTTTTCCCATTCCTTTTCATCTTCTATTTTTAAAGGAAAACGCATCATAATCCAGTTTAAATCTCCTACGATTCTTTTCGATGCAGAAAAATGACATTCACCGTGACCATACGCTTTACTACCTGGAAAAAGACGTTTCATTATACTAATCGCATACGGATGACCTTTAACAATCCAGGTCTTGTCTTTCTTTTCAAGAGTGCCCCAAATCTTTTTTGATGTCTGCTCTGGAATCTTCAGATAATCTGGTATTGCCAAATTCTCCTCTTATTAACGAATCTACATCTAAATTATATAATTTGCCAATCCATTTTTTATTGTGATTCAGATGGTCCGTTATATCTTTATGATGCCCATTTATGAATCTATGTGTTATTCGTGGTACTGGAATCATCAACAATCTATTGAAATGATGGAAATCAACTTTAATTTCTTCTGGAAATGGATTGTCGAAAAGAAATGTAGTCCCAAGTTTTTTTCTTCGGTTATAATGATTTCTACCCCACATTTTTGTTTTATCTGGATTGTTTTTCCGATATTGTTTCATTTTTTCTTTAACTTCAGGTTTACGATAATGTTCTTTCCTATAGTTTTTAAGTCTTTTTTGTATTTCTTCATTTGATAAATATTTTTTATAATATTCTTTTTTCCTTTTTTTGAACTCTGGCTGTTGTCTCTGTTTTTTCCTTCGTTCAATAACATATGGTCTGTTGCTATATTCTTGCGTTTCTAATTTGCGTTTTATTTTAACATATGGTTTTTTTCTATATTCGTTTCTTTTTATTTTTATATGCTCCATTACTTCCGGTTTTTTGAAATAGTCGGGTCTGTATTTTGCCATATATTCTTTTTTTCTTTTCTGAAACTCTGGGTCTTTTCTTTGTTTTTTAATTCGTTCTTTGACTTCGGGTCTTTTATAATATTCAGCCTGATATTTTCTCTTTTTTTCTTTTGTTTCAGGTTTTCCATTATAATTTCTCTGCCATTTCTTCGTTCTTTCTTTTACTTCTGGTTTTTCCAAATATTCCCTTATTCGTTTTTTTACATCTGGTCTCTGATGATACTGCCTGGTCTGTTCTTTTATCCTTATCTTAACATCAGGTCTATTGAAATATTCCTTCAGATATTTTTTCTGTTGCTTTTTGTATTCTAGATTGTTTTTTAATTGCTCATAGCGTCTTTTTCTTTTTTCTTGTATTTCAGGTAGTCGATTGTACTCTTTCCCACTTTCGCTTATTTGTTCTTTAACCCCAGGTTTATTATAATGCTTTTTTGCTCGTTTTGAACAACAATTCCTACAAACGGATACAAAACCATCCTTTGATGTTTTGCATCTATGAAAATTTGACCTATCTGATATATTGTGACAACTAGAACATTCTTTTAGATTGTTTTCCATCAATAATAAATATATTTATAGATTTAAATAATTTACGTTTATGGATTCAAAATATTCCCCTTTTTATCTCTTATCCATCCACCCTTATTGTCGCATTTCCTGAATCTATTGCATTTTCCTTTTTTCATGCACTCGGCTTTCTTTTTTGGTGGCTGCATATGACATGTTTTATCTGTTATTATCCAATAGCAATCATCACAATTAACTTCTTTGATGCCTCTCCGCTCCAATTCTGAATCTATGCTCTTTATCGCTTCGTTGTTATCAGCACCGAGCAAAAGATTTGTCATTGATTCTCTACGAAGATTCCTGAGTCTTCTCGTAGACATTTCTTGCAGTATTTCCATTTCGTTTACCTCCAGCAATTATCTCCTTTTTCTGCATCACACATTTTCTTGAACTTGAAGCACCAAATATAGAATGGACCCGCACCTGCATGTTTGCAGCCTGATTTCTTTTTCATAATGCAATCCCCCAGTTAATATTCAACGACACGCAAAATATCGGTTTCCCGTTCAGATGTTTTGGCAGCATCATTGATTCCTCAAGCACAACGATAACTGCTTTCACGGCTTCATCTTTTGTGTAGCGATTCAATTGATTCAATAGCGTTATCTTCGATGGCTTATTCTTCTTCACCTCTACAACGATTCCATCCATCCAGAAATCAAAACGTTTGTGAGGCAGTAGTTTATATTCGTGTTGGAACGAAATGCCACATTGATTGAACATCTCCATTATCTTCAGATGAATCTGGTCTTCGTCCATCCGATTGCTTAGTTTCACTTTCGACAATGAATCAATGATATGTGCAAGAGGAAACATACTTTCGGTATCGAAAAGAAAGTTTATAAAGTTTGAGCCGTTCTTTATTTTGTGAATGGAGACTCAATAGCACTTTTTCTATCGTCCCATATGCATACGTCGTATTTGCTATTTCTCCATTCTCTCCTGTTTTTTGATATTTTAAATGCAAAGCTTGAAAAACAACAGATTTAAATAGTCTAAAAAGAACATCAACATATCATGGAACTCAGAATGTACAAATATCGATTGTATCCATCCAAAAAACAACTGGAACTTCTTTTTGAAAGTTTTAATATTTGCAAGACTATTTATAATGAACTTCTTAAACTTTCTATTGATGAATATAAAATAACTGGAAGGACATTGAGATGCTACAATTATAATAAGTATCTCACAGGAAAGCATAAAGAACTTCATTCCCAAGTTAAACAAAATGTTTCTGACAGAGTACACAAATCTTTCCAGAATTTCTTCCGCAGGGCAAAAGACCCAATCTGCAAAAAGAAAGGATTTCCCCGTTTTAAAAGTAGCATCCATAGCATAACTTATCCGCAATCCGGCTTCAAGTTTGTTTCCGAGAGACGATTATATGTTTCTAAAATCGGAAATATACCAATCGTTTTGCACAGGATTCCAAAAGGAAAAATAAAAACAATGACCATCAAACGAAACAAAGCAGGACAATGGTTTGTCATTTTTGCTTCTGAAATCAATATCAAACCAATTAAACACAAATCCAAAGAACAAGTTGGAATCGATGTCGGTTTGGAACGTTTTGCAACAATCTCCAATGGAATCACCATCGACAATCCAAGGCACATCAAAAAAGCTGAAGAACGACTGAAACGATTGCAGAGAAATGTCGGGAGAAAAATAAAAGAAAGCAAAAATATGCAAAAAGCAATCCATATACTTGCTATCCAGCATCTCAAAGTTGCAAACCAAAGAAAAGATTTTCTGCATAAAACAAGTCGTATGCTGATTAATAACTATAGTTTTATTTCCATAGAAAACCTCAGTATCAATGGAATGGTTCAGAATCGCCATCTCGCAAAACACATTAATGATGCATCTTGGGGAGATTTCATCAGAATGCTGGAATACAAGGCTGTCACAAGCGGTTCCAGGCTGGTGAAGGTCGACCCAAGGAACACGAGCAAGATTTGCAGCAAATGCGGGGCTATCGCTGATATGCCTTTGAATCAAAGGCAGTTCAACTGCCCAGCTTGCGGTTTTGTCTGTCATCGTGACCTCAATGCATCGATTAATATTTTGAAGGTAGGGCGGGACTCGCCCGAACCTAACGCCCGTGGACATGGTGTAAGACCTTCCCATTTGAAGGCTGTCGTGGATGAAACAGGAACTACACAAGGCAACATCTGAGTTCCAATCAAATCGTTGCCTTTGGAAGCTCCACAATTTATTGTGGAGAGGATGTCACAAGGTTTGGCTGATTCTTGATTCGATTAACTTGATTATTATAGCTTTATTTCATTTCCTTTTTCAATATAATATTACATTTTGCTTTTATAGTTTAGTTTCTTCTGATTCTTAAAAATAGAAAAACTTATATTTAATCTAATGATTCAATTATTCGCTGGTCTCTGTTCAGTAAGGAAGATGGATGCCAGTATTATTGAGGAAATGTCGGGGAAAGTGAGGAAGTGGCGATGTGGTGAGGAGAGCCTATCCTTCTTCCTTTTCATACTACCAAAATTTAAAATAATCTTATAAATGGTTTAAAAAAAATAAAAAAAATTGGTTTTTAATTCAATGTAATTGTTTTCCTTCTTTTTTCTTTTGTATTATGATGATAATACCATAGTATTACGATTGCCGTTCCGATGATTATCAGAATCCACAACCATGGAAAACCACCAAGTCCAATTTTTGTCAGTTGTATTGTTTCTGTTGATTTCTTTGAAACAAGTACGGTTTTTTCGGCAGACATATATCCGTCTTTGCAAGCTTTTATTGTTATCGTCATCGAGGAAGGAAGACCAAACACCGCATAACCTGTCTCATTCGTCAATTCACTCCCAATAAACCGCTCACCATCAAAAATGTCAATCTTTGCATCGCTTATCGATTTTCCATCCTGGTCTATTGCCAATACTGAAAGAACCAATCTTCCTCCAATTCCGCCTCCACCACCAGGACCAACTCCACCGCACGTTACCGCAGTGAACATCGCCGATGCTGCCGACCATTCCGTACCATAGTATACACGCACCTTGTACCAGTATGTTCCCGTCGATGGCACAGTCAATGTTTTTGTCGTCAGAAATGTAGCCAACGGTGCTATCAATTTAGATGCCGAACCGGAATCAACCGTGTCTCCATCCACATAATCTCCATCTGCTCTCGGTGTAATCCACCAGTAATAGAAATATTCTTGGTCGCTCGCCCCTTCATTTTTAATTTTTATCAATGCATCAATCGATGGAAAACAGGTTCCTAATACCGTTAATGTCACTTCTGGCGGATTTGCTTCGAGTTCCCAATATTCTATATTCTTTACCGTATTCCCATGAACTATTGTTTTTACTATCGTTGTCCATTGACCGGATGGCTGACCTGCAACGGTCAGATATGAATATGAATACTGTCCTGTTGATATCCAATTCATCGCTGCATTGTTTATTATGATGTTCCCCGCCGAATCATATAAAGAAATCAATGGCGATAAATCTGCATTCATCATCGTTCCATCACTATCAAAAACTGTCACTTGCGCAAGATAGCTTTTTCCTACGATTATTTCTCCGAAATCAGTCAAAACAACCGTGAAACCATTTCCGAGAGAAACAGTTGTCGTATTGATATACGTAACAATGTTTTCTATACTGTTAGAAATATTGTATATATCTGAAGCATTAAAACCGTCCCAACGTGTGTCGTTGATATAATTCAGAACATTCAATATATTTGTTGATAGATTCCCGCCAGCCCAAGAACTATTGAGAAATAAAGAGATGTTGTAACTGTCATATACCAGACTATAAATCAAATCTACATCGATAGATGTTTCTGTCAGATTCGTATTTATATTGTTGCAGAGAACTGACAGGTTATTGAGTTGCGATGTTATCACTGTAGTCGTTGTCGTATTTATGTTGAGAACGATATTTTCTATGCTGTCAACGATATTGTAGATGTCTGATATATTGTATCCATCCCATCTCGTGTTGTTTATATAATTCAGGACATCCGTTATTTCGCTCGCTATATGACCACTCCATATGGTATTATTTAGATATAACGACATATTGTAGATTTCCCAGACGTAATTATAAAGATAATTCCAATCCGCCTGGATGGCACTTAGATTGTTGTTCATCTGGGAACAAAGCGAATACAAATCGTTTATCGTTGCTTCAATCGATGGATTATATGTCGTATTGATATACGATAGCATCTCATATATCGAATGGACCGTTGCATTGATGTTATTCACCGTATCATTTATGCGTGGAATCGCTGAAGACCATTCGCTCACATGAAATTCTCCACTGCCAAAACAATAAGGAATATCGCTCTTTACTTCTGACAAAAAGACGCTGATATTTATTGGTACTACGAAATTATAAAAATAACAACCATTGGAACCTGTTATGTATCCCATCGGTGCACTATCAATGTATTTGCTTGTTTTTTCCCAGATTGTTACAGATGGTGATGAAAAATTAGCAGGTGTACCATCCTCATAAAGTATCTGTGCATAAATTGTTCCTGATTCACCAGGAGAATATTCTGTTCCATAGACTCTAACAGAACCATATGGTCTTACGATTGTCGTAAAATGGTAGATAACCTCTTCCGAGATGCCTGGGTCACCTGTATCTACTGCTGTGACCTTCCACCAATATGTTTTTCCTGGTTTACTGAAATTACTATTTTGTTTGTAAATCGTTCCTGCTGATGATAATGTCGTGCTATAATATGGCAACCACAATCCTGAACTATTGCTGCTCAATATTACATCAAGACCGGAGCAACTATCACAAAAAGCATTGAAATCAATGTTCACACTTGTTATCAGACCGGTAATCCTATTATATGCAACACCTATGCTTTCATTTGCCGGACTTGGATTTTGTATGATGATTTCTTTTGGAACTGTCGAAAACTGATATGATTTATTTTCCCAAATCACTCCGTCTGTTGCTGATACATTCCAAAAGTAAGTTTCACCAGGACAACTAAAATTATCATTAAAAGTACAATATGTTCCATTTAAATAAGCCGTTAATTTTCCATATGATGGTCCATTGGATGTGAAATTAATGTCAACTGCCCCTATATTTCCTGCGACACACATTCCTGTGCCACCGTAAGATAGTTCCGCTATGGTATTGTTTTCATATACAACTAAAAACTTACTGGCATCCATCATAATAATATTGAAATAACCTCTTTCTTCGCCAGTATCAAAATTGTATTCATCATAAAAAGTAAAAGATGTTGGAGAGTTCCTTTTACAGAAAACAACAGATGCATTAAAATTACTGCTGTTATAATATGCCACCATGAAGCTGTCATCTGCTAATGCAACAATGTCTAAATAAAAATGAGTATCTGCAAGATATTGTGCCGAGCCGAAACTCACTGTTGTTCCTGAGATGCTACCTGACCGTATATAATTCTTTATATCAAATGAATCATAATAATATATCACAAAATCGGTTTCATCAACCATTGCAACCTGTGAACCCCAGACATGAGTATCCATCTTGTATTCCGAACCATATGTTATCGATATGCCTGAAACATGACCGACAACGAAATAACAATCATCAAGAAAAGGTCCACGCAGAAAATTCAGAAGAAAACTATTTTCATCTATCTTATGAATATTCATATACGAAAACATATTAGTTCCATCATTTGTTGCAATTGATGAACCGTAATTGATAATATCGTCTCCATTAACCATGCCAGTTACAAGACATATATTATTAAAAACATCAAGATATGTCAGCACAAATTGAGTGCTGTTCAACATTATGATTGAACGGTCAAAAATCTCTCCCACAAGAGTAACATCGAATCTTCCTTCCATTCCAAATGTAATTGATAAATCGGATGCAATTGTTGCTATTTTTGCATAAATATTATACGTTCCATGATAGGTTTTATATATAATGATGGCAGCAGTATCGTTTATCCTTGCAACGGAATTTGCACCCGTAGCATGTGACGAAAGACCTGCACTAACATCGCAAACCAAGGTAAGAGGACCAAAAGTAATCGTCCCATTATTGTTTATTCTCCCTGCTCTTGTATACGTCCAACCATTTTCGTTTGCAACGGTATAATTTCTGAACACAAGCAAAAATGTGGTATCTGTCAATTTTGTTACCGTTGGAAAATGACCAACATAATTGTCTATAAAAGTATCGTTGCTGAACGAAGCGTTTTGTTCATAGAGTATTTTTGTAAAATTCGAATAAGAAATATCGATACAGGTATTGATACCGACACATGGATAAATATCCGATGAGCTATTTGCCGGATTAGGATTGAAAACAATCAATGGAACACCAGGAGAGCAAGGATTTCCCGTCACATTTGCAAATATATGATGATGCGTCCCATTCCAAGATGAAACAAGAGTACCATAAGCGTCAATAAAATTCGGGAACAAAGTGATACCATTCAGACCATTATACGTATTATTTACCATCCACCCCGTAAGTGGGTCATAGTACGTCGTATATCCACCACTTATATTCTGATTGTTTTCATTGACTGTCAAGTTAGTGCTATTGCAAGATGAAGCATTACCCGTGATATTTGCATCTATACGATAACCACCAGCAAGAAGCTGATAACCATAGCTTCCCCAACAATTCGTGAACACATGGAACAAGTTGATTGGAGTAGTATTTCCTATATGATTGCTATAAATATCCCAACCACCAGCATTGAGGACATTTGTAAGTGTACCCGTAGTATTCGTTTTCGCATCATGCAAGGTTACAGGTGTTGTAACTCCTGTATCATTTGCCCAGATATTTTGATAATTTCCTGACCAATGAGCCTGAAGAGTCCCACTAGCATTGATAAGATTATGAAATAAATGGACAATACTACTACCATTATAAAAGACATTAAATCCAGAGCCATTAAAACCAGACTGATGTGTACCAGAAATATTTGTTGTTAATTCATGCAATGTAATTGTATGCGTTTTGTTCAAGCTGATAGTCCAATTCATACTCGTACCATTATATCGATTCGTCAATGTCTTAATATGTTTTGATTGATATCCAGGATGATAAATATTAACAGTATACGTAAAATTGCATCGAACAGTAGCACTCACATATCGTTGATATTCCAATGACATAAGACCAGTTAATCCTTGAGCATCGGTAGTACGATTAAAAATCTCAACACTATGGCTTTGTGTAAATAGTGGCACTTGTGTAAAAAGTAAGGATTCTGTGTAAAAAGTCAAATTATTACAGATTACTATGATTTAAATTTTTAAGCCACAGTCCTATATATATCATAAGTAAAAGTATTGAAATGATTGCAAATGCTATTTCTAAATAAATCAAAAAATCGGTTCTAAAGAATATCAGAGCTAATATGCCACACAAGATAGAGAGGGGCATTGTTATATTCATTGACATCAACATGATTTTATCAGAAGCAGATATTTTATGATTAGTGATTATTACGTTTCTGTTTTGAGTTGATATAATATTGTCTGGATGCTCTTCTTTGAATTGTTTTTTCTTCCTATCGAGGAAGTCATGCAATCCAAGTATCAATCCAAAAATAATCACCCATATTGTTGCCATCGATTGAATAATGGCAGAGATTAATAATTGGGCTGTTCCATCATCCATTTATGTCACCCTATTTTAATTCAAAAAATTCACAATTTTCTTTACATCCACCCATAATCATTTTATCTATTCTACAAATGGCGTAAATTGTAGTTGATTTCGCTTGATAGTCATCAATTGAATGATTTCTTTCTGCTTTGTGTCCTAAAAATTTACAATTTTTTCGTTCCATAATTATCTCCTCATAATTGTTTAATGATATTCTGATTAATTAACTCAATGGGGGGGATACTGAAACTATTAAAAAATTGAAAATCAATATTCTTTTTTGAGAAATAATTGATTTATCGAGAACGTCATCAATTTTAGAAACTATTTCAGTAATTTTTTCCTTTTTCTCTCTTCCAAATTGCTATTGTTTTTTGTTTAATGCCAAAAATAGTTGCATCATCATATGTAATATCTATTCGATGAGGAGCACCGACAAAAGTTATTGTGTAATCATAGATTATTACAATTGCCTCTTTAGATTTAATTGGGATAACAGCAATTGTATCTATAAAATTTGAACCATGACTAATTTTCAATAAACTCGGTTTAATTTCCGCAGAATTTCCTTCATCTCTTTTCGCAACAATATCTCGTAATAATCCAGTTTTATTCCCATTATTCACAATAGTTATGGTATGCCGAAATTGTTCATATCTTTCATGTTCTGTCGTCTCATAGGATAAATGCTCAATTCTAAATTTTGGACCTTGCAAATGAGAGTAATATAGAGATGTTCCCGAAAAATAAAGAGCAATTAAAGAAATTATTATTGGTATAAATATTTCGAGCATATATACATGGTATAGTATCATTCATTTTTCTTTTTTTACCTTCTGTTATTGCATTTCTTTGTGAAACAAAGTAAGCTACTTATTATCTCTCTCTGTTATTTCCCAACAATTTCGAAATTATTTTTTTCACATAATCCGGTAGTTTTTCATTGTTTTTTTTCGCATTATTTTTTAATTTGTTATAAACCCCTGTCTCTTTTCCTTCCCAGATGATATCCATGCGTTTGATTTCCCTTAATGCAATATGAGAATATTCATCTGGAAAAGCCCAATAACATTTTGTACATATCTTTGAAGATTTTTTAGAACGCCAGTTCTCACAATGTTCACAGGACCAAGATTTTGCTCTATTGCATGAACCACAGAGGAGCATGTAATTCTTATCATCTGATTTAAAAAATTTCTTTTCTCCAGCAATTTCATAGGGGATTCTATGGTCTATTTGGAGATAACGTTTTTCGAAATGACCTAAACAAACCGCACATTTTTCATCATATGATTTGTAAAGAATGTCCTTAAAATCTTTTGAAAAACCTTTTCTTCCACCAGATTTTCCGCTTTCAATTTTTTTATGGTCAAATCTATATGCTGCTATTGAGCGACCATCAGAAGATTTTACTCTGAATGTTTCTAATCGTATGCCAGCTTCTCGCACATCACGTGCTGCTCTGGGAGCATGTTTATAGCCTTTTTTTGCTAATTCTTCAGTGGTGATGTACCCTTTTTTCAAGATACCGTCAATAACCACTTGTGCTCGTTTGCTATGAACATTTTTTAATAATTTCTTGATTTTATCTGAAGATACCGTAACCCATCCATCTCTCCAAACTATTTTGTTAGCGATTGTTGGATGGTTTGCTTGTTTTTAAACCTTTCAGTAATATTTTCTATTGAACGTCCTAATCGAAGTATTAATGGTTTTGAAAGATAAATGGATTCATATGTTGTTTCATTTTTGCCTAAAAGGGTGGACTGAGAGGACACGCCAGCATTCACTTCTACCCTATAAACCCCGATGTTTTCTGGAATGTTTTTCCCGTATGTTTTATTTTCGGTTCTCCCGTCATAACTCAGAATAAATGAAATATTCTTTTTTACCAATTTCTGTAATTGTTCGATAAATTCATCGTTATCAATTTTCGAATAATAACGGGGGTCTCTGCCGTTGCATACGCCTTGATATGGAGGGTCCATGTAAACTAAATCATTGCTTGATATAGATGCTAAGATTTCTTTGTAATCACTGCTTGTAATCTTCACTCTCCCTTTGAATAATTTTGAAACAGCGAAAATATCTTTTTTCATTATTTCCGGTTTTCTTCCTTTTCTTCGGTTATCAGGGCTTTGATTAAACTCTCCTTTTGAATTATAACGGACGGAAGCTTTTATACACCGTGCCAGAAGATATAAAAAATAATCCGGTCTTTGTTCTTTGTTGAATTCATCACGAATGTAATTGTAGAATTCTTTTTCTTTTCCCAATTGAGCATTCCACAGCTTTCTGTATTCATCGGATATCTGTCCAGGATTATTTATCATTTCAATCCAGAGATTCATTAATGATGCATTGGAGTCATTAAGATAAAATTTTGATGCTTTTCCTTTAATTGCTGCTGCGATTGAAATAGCTGCCGAACCAGCAAATGGTTCAACAAGTAATTCTATGTCTTGCGGAAAAAATGATAGTATATGTTTTGCAATGTTTCTTTTGCTACCTTGATACGGAATTGGTTGAGGTATTTTCATTGTCATTCACTTAATTTCTCGATGAAGTAGGACGGAGGCTTGACAGTGGCAAAAATCTGGTGAAAGATAATGCCAAACCATTAAAGTCAAGCCTCCCATGATGAACTACACCCTCCCCTTCTTTTCCACTGGAGATTTTCCCCCGTTGTCTTTGTTCATAACTATCACGAGAACGGGACAACCGCAGACATCTTTCTTTTTCGATACGGAAACATAAACACTGCCGTTGTTGCCGATTTTTCCCTCACAAACGTCAATAAAGCCGTTCCTGTCAATTATCTCCTGGAGTTCCTTCTTTTTCTGTCCAAAGTCCTTCGGCATTCCTATCTCCTTCATTATAGTAATTAAACAGGAATTATATAACAATTTCCATAGGTTTTCGATTGGAATACTTTCAGTGACCCCCCTCAAACCCTTATATGCTTCCAGAGACAAATATACTATTGGTGAAAGATAATGTTAAACGAAGAGCAACTGCTCATAAGAAAAGAAAAAGGATTGTTGATAGCGAAAACCTCACGGATAATGCCGATAAAAGACGGGTGGAAAGTCCCAAGCCAAACAGGTGGGGGATACTATCTTGTTAAGAATGACGGCTCAGAGGCGACATGCACATGTTTAGACCATGAGACACGCCACTGCAAATGCAAGCATATTTTCGCTGTGGAGTTCATCGTCACAGGACAAGTAAACAACGATGGAACGGTAACGATAACCCAGACCATACGAAAGACCTACAAACAGAACTGGAAAGCCTACGATGAGGCAACAACACACCAGAAATCCATCTTTATGAAACTCCTGAAAGACGTTGCAGACAACATAGAGCAACCTGTCTACGAGTTCGGTAGACCATCGTTACCGATAGCGGATATGGTCTACGGCTCAGTGATGAAGGTCTTTACCACATTCTCCCTGCGAAGGTTCATGGGCGACATGCAGATTGCCAAGGAAAAGAACTACGTTGACTGTATGCCCTGCTATGCATCTGTGGGTCATTTTCTGCAACGAGAGGATATTACACCTTTATTGGTTCGGCTTGTTATTCTTACGAGCCTTCCATTGACTACCGTTGAAAAAGACTTCGCAATCGACAGCACAGGATACGGGACGAATGTTTTCCAGCGATGGTTCTCATTCAAATACGGAAAAGAAATCAATTCACGAAGATGGGTGAAATGCCACTTCATAACGGGTGTGAAAACCAACATCATAACAGGTGTCAAGATTACCTCTGAGTTTGATAATGACTGCCCTGAGCTTCCAGAACTGGTGAATATGACTGCGGAGCATTTCGACATGAACGATGTCACCTGCGATAAGATGTATCTAAGCCAGAACAATCTCAAATTAATAGATAGTCAGGGAGCAACACCATACATACCTTTCAAATCAAATTCGAAGGCACGAGGAAACGGTTCTGTATGGAAAAAAATGTATTATTTGTTCATGCTGAAAAACGATGAATTTATGGAACATTATCACAAGCGGAGCAACGCTGAAACCACTGTTTTTATGATTAAATCGAAGTTCGGGGATTTCGTCAGGAGCAAAACCTGGACTGCACAAGTGAATGAGGTTCTCTGTAAAATCATCTGCCATAACATCTGCGTGGTCATTCAGGAAATGCACGAATTGGGGATAGAGCCTGATTTCTGTGTAGAAAGTCGCCTGTCTGTGTAATAAGTCAAGGAGTTTTACGACTTCTTACACAAAGCCCAACACTATCATTCCTCTTAACAGAAACAATACTGTTTTTCATCGCTGTACCATTACCATCATACAACGTCTGAACGTTCAGATTATTATTCAGATGCAGATGACCAGTAGTCCACGCTATTCCACTATTAAACATGCGAATACCATTCTTAAAATAACAATCAGTAAGATTCACATGCTGGTCAAAACCAAGAATATAAAACTCTTTAGTATTATCAATGAACTGAATATTTTTTAGATTATACGGGTTAATACCAAGAACCAACGGATAAGCATTATGACGTAAAATAAGACCAGTTACACTAACAAAATTCTGGTCATAAAAAATATATGACGGACAATCCTCAAAAATAGCATTATTGATATACACATTAGTAACACCTGCTAGAGATACTCCCGATAGAATAGAATTATTAATCTGAAAATTAAGAACACTGTTACTCAAAGAACCACCTTTTACAAGAACAAAACAATTAGATAAATTACACCATTTACCTTGAGAAACCAAATTATTAGTATTAACTGAACAGTTCAAAAAAAGAGAACAATTATCAAAATCTACATGACCTTTACTCGACAATGCAAAAACATTCGCTGTCGATAATGTCACATTCGTATAATTAAAATACAACATCTGATTCTTAAAAACAACTTTGACTCTAATCACACTACCAGTACCAATACTCCAAGAAATATTATTATAAGAATACACATTTTTTGTATTTCCAAAATAAGAAATAAGTGGATATCCCCAATTCAAAGTAGAAGCTTTACTATGCTGACTCGCATTCCAAGTAACATTTCCCAGAGTATAACTTTGTGTCCTAACTTGTATCTGCCAAAGACCAGTTCCCGCCGCCGGAAGTATATTTATTCTCGCCTCAGAAGGATGAACCAAAACTGTGAAACCAAATCCAAACAAACCAATAAGAATCAAGCTCAATAATATTTTACGATTTAACAGCTTACCTATCAAAATTCTTCGAATTAACATATTATTCATATGATATTCTCTCCTTTGTTCGTTGAAATTCTCCGGTTAAGAGTAACATATCCTTAGTTAGATATATGATTAGTCTTATTTAAAAAGTTTGGTGGTCAAAATCCCTAGATGTCTTTGTTCATCTCCATCTGTATTTTTTTTGTATTGTTTTCAAGAAGGAAATAATTGTACGACAACATTTATATACTCATGGAATAATATAATTTTATGGATTATTTTGAAATTAATGAACAAAAAGAAATCGAACGTTCCTTAATGATGGAATCTTTTAAGCAAAAAAGAATAGAAAATTTGAAACGCCAACAGGAAATCGATGATATCTATTATTATAATTACAATTTAGCCAGAATTTTTTATTAGATATTCAATAGAGGTCTTAATGGAATTATGATGTATTTTATCAAGAATATTATTATCGGCTGATGAACAAGATATATCGGCAATGAATGTTTTCCGAGAAATGAAACTGGAACTGTTGCCCTATTTTGTATGAATTTTGGTATTTTGAACTGCCGTTTACCATCTTTGTAAAGAATACGCCCTGCTACGATTCCCATCAAAACAATACCGAACCATGGAACCAATGGGAAATAATCAATCGTATATCTCCACAAATCCTGCTGATGAAAACCGATGATTAACTGTAGAATCGTTGGATTGGCTACAATATATGTTCCAATGATGAAACCAGTTGCTATAAATATAATGCCTGATGTAGCGTATATCTTCAGTGCATGTTTCTTAATTGCTATAAATAGAATGCTCAAGACGATTGAAAGACCTATACAGTGCAGCACACCGAAAAGAATCGGTCTGTCGGGCATAAAAACGAGCGTGATGATGGTCAAACCCATGCCTATGTTGAATATCCATAGTCCACGTTTCAACTGCTGCAAAGGCGTTTTCCGCCCATTTGTGAATGAAAGACATATTCCGACAATGAACAAAAAAGAGAATGCGACAATTTTGTTCAATTGATAAATATCATTGTTGAGAGAATACACCTTGAAGAAATCCAGGTCCCACATAAAATGAAGGATAACCATAATACAAATAATTATGCCTCTTGCGATATCAATTTCTACGAATCTTTCCTCACTCACAAAAGAAAATATATCAAAATAATTTATAAAACTTCCTAGCTGAGTATATATGCCCTTACACGAACATAATACGTTCTTTTATAAGGCAAATCAGTCGGTAATGTAAAAGAAACCTGCGTCCCGTTTATACTGCAATGATATGGATACGTGTATTCGCTGATATTGAATTCCAAAATAATGTCTGTGAAAATACTATCGTTTGCAATCTGCAAATCATAAAAAGCAGTGTTATTTTTCTTGCTCCATATCAATGTCGGTCTAGGATTGTTAAATGATGAACCGTTTATTCCGGCATCTATACTTATAAATCCTGGTCCTGAACCATTTATAATAGTAGTATTGTACCCAATCCACCAAGGATTCATAGTTAATAATGGAAAATTATCTACACCATCCCCGAGTGCACCAGCAGGAACAGTATATACTCCTACACCTATATAATCGTCCCACCAATTTCCAACAGTCCCATTGTCGAAGAAATTACCGCCGTCACTGTCATCATAAGCATTAGAACCAGTAAGACCATTTGTACAATTAAAATTATTGTTCCAAAAATAACAATGGTCGACAGATGCATAAAGAATCACGCCGACTCCATCTGAAAGACAGTTTGTAAAATTGCAATTTGATACATTCACCCAGCGAGACCACATTTCTATGTCTATTCCCCAATAACAATGGTCGAAAATACAATGTGACACAGTTACATTACTTCCATCAATATTCAAACCATAACGATACGAACCGGCTACACTATTCTGGAATGTAAAATTAGTTATTGTTGTATTATCGTTGTATATTTTCATCGTCCCCCCCGTACTTGTCGAAAATACAATTGTTGTAAATGGATTTTCTCCATTGATTGCTACTTCTTTATCCACATCAACAGAATTCACGGTATAATTCCCAGAATGAACATAGATATCATCCCCATTATTTGATGCTATGACTCCTTGTCGTATGCTTATTTTATGTGTTGCATCATACCATGCTGGTGAGGCATCATCATCGACATAGATATCATATCCTGGGGGGTCATACGCCCTTACTATTTTTATTTCATATTGCATTGTAAACATGATTGTGAATAACAATAAAAACATCAATGCTATTGCGAATATCTTTTTTATTTTCCCCAACATGGCGATTCTATTTCTTCCTTTTTTTAACATTATGTTGATTTGCCACTATTTCAACATTTCGCTTTTTTGCTTTTTTCTTTTTTCAATCATTTTCTCTTCAAGATAATTATCGCAATTGCAAATAGGATTATCAGAAATATCATTAATAATATTATCCCTGCTGAAATGCCAGTTGTTCCGCCTTCTCCCTCAAGAATCACTTCTTTATCAGTATTTTTTGTCAGATGCACAGTGAATTGTTGGTCAACATACGGATAGTTCTGTATCAAAACTGTATAATCTCCGCTTGCCAGATTGAAAGTTTTTTCTCCATTGACATCACTCATTCCGACAACTATCAATTTTCCCGTTGTTCCATTTCCTTTGAAAATAGTTATTCTTGCACCTTTAAGCTTCAATATTTCTGATTTCAACATTGATGCGAATAAAACTGTTATTTTAAATTTGTATAATGATGACGTCCCTCCTCCGCTTGGTGCTATTTGACTAAAAAATCCTGTTGTAAATGTCCAGTTTCCAATTGAAGAGGTATTTCTGTATGCACCAAATGTATCCGTTATATTCACATACCAATAATAAGTCGTATTTTCATCCAAATCTGCAATCGATAAACGTGCATTCTGAGAACTAGATGTATCTAAATCAGTTCCGATAAATGTTCCATTTCCCCAATAAAATTTGACCAGCATATTGTCTGAATCTGGGTCAACCACAATGACTTTCAAAAAGCCTATTGCTGGGTTAACATCAACTGAATTGTTTGCTGGAACGATTGTTGTTGGAATATTAGGTCTTGTATTGTTCCTGGTTGAAAATAGATACCATGCTCTCGTCCAATCTGTTCCATCAGTCGCATTCACATATACTTTGTATGTTTTTGAAATAGCCAATCCCGATATTGTTAAAGATTTTGTTCCACCGCTTCCACTTCCTGATGAAAACTGGCTGTTGTTGCATTGTATCGTCCAAGATACAGTATCTCCATCTGCATCTGTAATCGATATGCTCCATGTCAATGCTATTGGTCGTCCTATTGAATTGTTCATTGGCGATGGCATTCCGAATGCTGGAGGAATGTTGATTCCAGGACCGCTTGTTATTGTTGTAAATAAGTATCGTGCCCGTGTCCAGTTTCCAGTTCCCAAATCAGTTGCATTTACCCGAACCGTATATATCGTCAAATAAGCAAGCCCTACAATCGCCAATGATTTTGTTCCATTTGATTGTAGAAAAGGAGAATAATAGTTTTGCCCATTGCTACAGTTTATCCAATAGTGAAATCCATCTCCATCTGGGTCTGTTATCGGTATCTGCCAGGTCAACGAAAGAGCCTGACTATTTGAACCATTTGTCGGAGAGGGTACACCAAATACTGGTGGATAATTTGGTGGTGGTGTTGGCATGGTTGTAAATATAAACCAATCTCGTGTCCAAATCCCCGAACCTAAATCCGTTGCATTCACCCAAACTTTGTATGTCGTGTTATAGGTCAATCCAGATAATATAAGTGCTTTTGTTCCATTTGAAGAACCATTTGCTGAATTATGCTGGCTGTTATTGCATTGTATCGTCCAATTGAATGCATTTCCCTCGGTATCATTTATCAGAAGGCTCCAAGTAAGACTCGTGAGATAACCTGTTGTATTATTTATTGGAGATGTTGGTCCAAATGCTGGAGGGGTGTTCGCCTTCGTTGTAAATATATACCATTCTCTCGTCCAATTACCCGAGCCTAAATCCGTTGCATTCACTCTGACAGCATATGTCGTTAAATATGAAAGACCCGAAATCGATAAAGATTTTGTACCATTCGATGATGTGTTTGCTGAACTGTGCTGACCATTACTGCATTGTATCGTCCAGTTGAATGTGTCGCCATCTGGATCTTCGATGGTGATGTTCCAGTCAAATGACAATGGTTGATCAGTACTTCCGTTCACTGGGTTTTCATTGGAAAGAACAGGTGGCGAGTTCGGAAATGAAACTAAACCTAATTCAGCATCGTCGACTTGGTGATATATTATACTTTCATAATCGGTTGTGCCAAATGTTGCTCCAGTAGCATCAACATCAATAGTTGCTTTTGCATAAGAATCAGAATTGCCATGTCGCCATAAACGAATGCTCTGGTTGAATGTTCCCCCACTGAAATCCATGTTGTTTATATCCAGATTGTCACCTGTCAAAGTCCCGAGGAATAAACCATTTGGCGCCGTAGATGAAAGGTCGACATTGTTGAAAGTAACATTGCTCATATCAGAGAATCTGGTGATGACCAATGCCCCGGAGGGATATGCCCCTAAACTTTGCTGCATACCAGAGATAGTTAAATCATTGATTGACCAGATGCCGGCTGGATAAACAACATAAGAACCTGAACTACCCGTCTTATATCCACTGATTCGCATGCCTGCCTCCGTGCCGTTACTTATTACGTTCACCGCATCCATGGTGATATTTCCGTTCTTGTTGTAATAACCGATATAGACATCAGGCACTGTATGAACTGGAGTTTTGCAGTTATAGGCAAATGTTGTGTCTTCTATAACAAGGTTATCAATGTTTTGGTCATCGTAAAACCCTGAGCCAGTGCAATTGTGTATATACGAATTTTTTAATGTTATTAGACCGCAATCCCAATCCACGTTGAGACCAACAGTGCAATGTTTTATCTCTACATTATTGATTGTCAGATTATCTGTAAAAGCACTGCCACCACTGCCGTGAATCCTGATAGCATTACCCGATGCTGCGATAATTTCATCAATGAGTAAATCTTCAAGAAGGATGTTGTTTGTTGTTCCGCTGCTCCATAAACGTATCCCGTGGGTTGCAGAACCAGTTACTCTTAAACCGCGCATTGTCACATTATTAACACTTATTACAACAACAGCATCCCCCGCAGATGTTAGTGTGGTATTTGCGGTTCCATTTCCTTGTATCGTTACTGATTTATTGACGCTTACTGCACTATATGTGCCATCCCAAACATGTATCGTTCCGCCCACAGATACATTTGTTACGCCTTCCTGAATAGTATGAACATGCGCAGCATCATACCAACCTGATTCCGCATCATCATCAACATAGACTTCTGTGATTTCTGTCGTAAAATAAAAGGTTTCATTCGCCCAAGATTCACCATCGGTGACATTGACCCAAACGGTGTATTCAGTGAATGAAGAAAGATTCGATATTGAAAGAACCTTCGATCCATTTGTATCATCGTTCACATAGGCGCTGTTTCCATTGCTGCATTGGATCGTCCAGTTGAATGTATCCCCATCTGGGTCATTTATTGGTATCTGCCAGGTCAACGAAAGAGCCTGACTATTTGAACCATTTGTCGGAGAGGGTACACCAAATACTGGTGGATAATTTGGTGGTGGTGTTGGCATGGTTGTAAATATAAACCAATCTCGTGTCC
>Ga0315294_10001147_pt1 | contig 28517 bp, 22 predicted proteins | sample YL17G13_40_MG_FD_203626 | JGI IMG/M metagenome (GOLD analysis project Ga0315294, IMG submission 203626) | Sediment microbial communities from Yellowstone Lake, YNP, Wyoming, USA - YL17G13_40 | ecosystem: Environmental > Aquatic > Freshwater > Lake > Sediment | place: USA: Wyoming | collected... | reverse complement strand
CCATCTTTTTTGATTTGCTCAACGATGGCCAACTTGTCCTGCGGCAAACAATGCGCCTTGAAATCGGTACAGCCCAGCTCAGCAGCAACGCGGCTTGCCACCTCGTTCCTGTCGCCGGTGAGCATAGTTACCCTTTTTATGCCGATATCAAACAACTCGCCAACGGCGTGGCGAGCTTCAGGTCTTGTTTTGTCCTGCAAGCCAATCCATCCGATGCACCTGGAATTTTTTGCCACATAGAGGGTGCTAACACCCTGTTCCTCGTGAAGGACCGGACCGGAGACTGTGTTCATATCAATGTTGTTTTCTTTCAGGAAAGTATCTCTGCCGACACAAACCTTATCTGAACCGACCAAAGCGGTAACGCCCTTGCCTGGTGTTTCTTTAAATTTATCTACAGGAGGCAAAGAGAGCCCTGCTTCTTTAGCCACCTCACACAGTGCCCTGGCGGCTGGATGTTTGCTCATCTGCTCAGCAGAGGCGGCAGCCGACAGCAATTCAGCCGGGTCAACATTTTCGGCTGGGGCAAGCTTGGTGACATACAACCGGCCAGTTGTTATCGTGCCGGTTTTGTCAAAGACCATTGCAGTCATCTTGCCGGCAACCTCAAGGTCTGCAACATTCTTTATCAGGATACCCAGACGCGCTGAGGCAGAGATTGCCGCCACCATCGCTGTAGGTGTTGCCAGAATCAAGGCGCAGGGACACGAAATAACAAGTATTGTGATTGCTCTATTGATATCAGCAGTGAAGAACAGAACGATTCCGGCAATCATCAAAATCGTCGGTGCGTACCATTTAACGTAACGGTCGATCATCCGCATAATAGGAATTTTGGTTTTTTCGGCCTCAATAATCAAGGACTGGACCTTGCCGAGAGTTGTATCCTTGCCGGCTTTTGTGACAACAATATCCAACACGCCTGTCAGGTTGTTTGTTCCGGCGAAGACCTGCATTCCCGGAACCTTATCAACCGGGAGGGACTCGCCGGTTATGGTAGCTTCGTTAACAGAGCTAAGCCCGCTTACGACCTGGCCATCAGCAGGTATGTTGTCACCCGGACGGATGCGGATGCAGTTGCCGGCCTGAAGAGCACTAACGGTTACTTCTTTTTCGGAGCCGTCCCCGCCGACAAGTTTTGCCTTTGTAGGAGTGAGTCTTATCAGCGATTCAATAGAAGCGCGGGCACCAAGGGCGGTGCGGCTTTCGACAAGCTCACTTAAGAGCATAAAGAACGCAACGACGCCGGCGGCAACATAATCCTGAGTGGCAAAGGCAGCGATTATCGCCAGAGCCACCAGCTCGTCCATATGCGGCTCTCTTCTAATGAGACTCTTTGCGGCGTGCAGGACAATGGGGGCGCCAAGCAGTATCGCGCCAATCATCGCCAAAAACTCGGCATTGAAACTGTCTCTGCCATAAATATACCTGGCGACACTGCTGCTGAGAAGCAGCATTCCGCCAGCCAATGTCCCCAGCAGGGCCAAGCTTATGCGAAGCTGTTTGCCGTGAGAATGCTCCGCTGGAAGGTCTTCATTAAAATGCAAATGTTCGTGAGCCATATTCAGTTTTCTTTTTCCATAATAATCCGCAGCAGCAGTTGATAGCTACACGCAAAACGTTAAAAATGCGAGCTGGCACATCACTGCCCCTGACCAGATTTAGGTTTTAGCGTCGGGTCCCTATTTAAGAGCAATCTGATTTCTTTGCCTTTGACCCCTTCGGTAGGTTGAATAACCATTTTCTCATCTGCGGCGTTAAAGACGTATTCCACTGCATCCTGATAGAGTTTCTGAATAACAAGTTCTGGATGCTTTCGGTACTCGGGCAATATTTTTTTCAAATAATCAGCGTTGGCCCTGGCGGTTTCCACGATTTTGGTCCTGTAGGCCCGAGCCTGGGCGATTTTCTCCTGACAAGCACCGGCTGCCCGAGCCCACAACAGCTCTTTTTCCTGTTCGCCGATAGTTTCGTTGTTAAGAGCTGCAAGAAGTTCGCCGGCAACCGGACCGGCAGCTTCATTGAGGGTGTTTTCAGCATAGCCCTTGGCCTGACTGACGTCTTTTTGGCTTTCCTGGCTGGCCCTGATGGAAGCCAGGAAGGCACCATCAACCTGGCGAGGCCAGGTTATGTCAGTGAGCTGTACGGAGACGGCGGTTATGCCACTTTCTATTCGATCAAGCCTTTCCTGCAGCAACTTTTTGACATGCTGGGGAATCCTATCCTGACTGAGAAGCGCTTCGTCAATTGTATAGTTGACCATCACTGCCACAACAGAATCCGCGACCAGGTCTATCAATAAATGATTGATGCTTTCTGGTATAATATCAACATAACTTTGCCCCGGCCTGATATCTCTGGTATAAACATTTTTAAAGAAACTTTCGGGGTCATCAATTTTATATATCAACTGCCATTTCGCATGGATGATGTTGTAATCACTGCCAGTAAAATCTGGGCCGGTTAAGCTTTGCTTTTCACTTCTGGTGATACAATAGCCGTCAACTGTAGGATTCAATGTCGGCTCTATGCGAGTTGACTTTTTCAGCCCGCCCGGAATTTCTTCCGGATTCTGATAGTACCAGAACAGGTTAATTGGCAGATTCGGTTTCTTGCCTACGGGAACTTTTATAATTCCCTCTACCGGATATGGAAATATCCAGTGCAGGCCTGGGCCGAGAAGTCTGTTTTCGCCTATGCCGCGAATCTTTCCGAATCGCAAGACAATCGCCTGTTCGTCTGAACCAACGGTTCTAAAGCCCGAGGCCAAAAAAACGACAACCAGAAAAAGCATTATTACTTTGAGGATGATGAAGCTGATTCTCAATGCCTCATAGAGGCTCTTGCCGGCAGCATCGAACTGCTCGCCGGCAGATTTCAGAATCGATTGGCGGGCTCGCGGGATTCCAGGATTATTTTTATGATTGTGTTCCATCATAGACATATAAAGAATTCAGTCCTAATCAAAATCGTCCGGATTACTTTTTGGGTTCAAGAACAGGCATCTGCTTTAACAGTTTGAAAGGCTCGGTATCGGCGCTTAGGACGATGGTTGACCTTTTCTCCAATATTTTTTTCAGTGCTTCGATGTCCCGCAGGAACATTGCAAGCTCAGGGTCGGCCTCGAGCATCTTATAATATTTTGCGGCCTCGGCATCACCCTGACCTCTTATTGCCTTGGCCCTTGCTTCCGCGGCAGCCAGCAGCTCCGTCTTTTTTGAATCGGCGTCGGTTCTTATCTTGGTTGCCTCGGCGTTTCCCTGAGCGATAGTGGCCTCGGTCCTGCGTCTTCTTTCAGCACTCATCCGCTCAAAAACATCTTTACTGACATCCTCGCTGATTTTGAGCTGCTTGATGCCGAGGGTTTTGACTTCGATGCCATAATCCTCTCTGACGGCCTGTTTAAGGTCGGCGAGCATTTCATTCTGAATCTGTTCAAATTTTATTTTTGACCTGTCACTATTTACAAATTCGGAGAAGAAATACCGGCCAATAACCTTATTTTGGGTATCGCTAAGCTGACTGAGCAATTTGCCTTCAGCTTCTTTGACTGTTCCAACAGCATTAAAGAATCTGAGCGGCTCAGCAATTCTCCAAACGACATAAGTGTTTACGATAATCGGCACAGCCCCTTTTGTCGTTGTCTCGCCGAGGTCGCCTTCAAAGACCCTCATCCGGGAATCAAATTTGTAGACCCGCTGGATTGGGGCTGGCCATTTGAAATAACAGCCTGGCTGGGTGATTTCCCGACTAGCCTTTCCAAAGGTTGTTACCAGGGCCGATTCAATTTCCCTTACCTGAAACGAGACAAGATACAAGCCCAAAATACCGATTATCAATATGACAAAAATTGTAATGGCTATGTTTTTCATTTTTCTTTCTTTTCCTCCAAGCCACTTAATTCATATAAACTTGGCGTAAGTTTTTCCTGAACATCGACTATGAAGACCTGCATATCGCTTTTGTCAGCGACCACGACAAATTTTCGTACATTATCAAGAGCCTCTTCGAGCATTGCCAATTTTTGCTGGTGCTTGTAAATTTCCTCAGCGGCCCTGTACGCCTTAAGCTGATTTTCGAACCGCTGTCCGGTTGCCCGTGCAACGGCAGTTTTCTCAAAGGCATAGCTTTTTGCCTGCCTCAGCGCAGCAAAGATATCACCGCTGGCCTGTGCAAAGGCACGGTCCAAATCACTGCCAAGCTTTTCAATATCGGCAGGCAGATTTTTCTCTTTGGCCTGCTGATACTTAGCCGCAAGGCTGTAAAGCTCATCAACATCTTCCACAGAACCTGCCAGAGTGCTTAGGCTTCTATTCTTCTGGCCCTGGGCATCCAGGATAATAGCCTGTTTTTTTTGGATGGCGCCGACAACCCCTTGATAATCCCGTGCGACTTCCGGCGGCGGGTGAATGCCCTGCACGCCAACAAATATAATTTCAACACCCAGCTGCTCTTGGTCTGCAGCCTGCTGAATTCTGTTGGTTAAGATGTCCTTGGCCTGAGTGCGACCGGCCCCGAGCAGACTTTCATTTGCTGCAGATTCGGTTTCGTCACCAACTTCGATACTTGCACCAGCGGCCAACTGTGTAAGCTCACGGTAGCAGATAAACTCAAGAAGTTTTTGGGGCTCATTGTGCTTATAGATAAAAGAATACAAATCCTTTACTCTGTACTGGACAGGGACGGTAGCTATAACAAGATTTACAGGAACAGCCTCCGTGCCAGTCTGCTTAGATTCGCTGGCGACAAGCAATTGATACTCTTTCTCATAATGAGCCTTGCCCCACAATAATGGCTCACGTATTACCTCTTTGGTCTTTGGGTCAATCCTGGGGACATAGCCAATGCAGATTTCCGAAACCATTCTGGTGGGATACTTATAGGCAATATCGACAGGCCAGGGCCACTTGAAAGCCAATCCCGGCCCAATAATTCTGACATTGTTAGCTTCGTTTACGGGATTGCCGAAATGCTCTACTATGGCCTGCTCATTGGGAGCAACAACAACGATACAACTCAACAAATATAATGTGGCGGCAGCAAACAGAACCAGCGGGACAATGGCTTTTTCCAGAAGCTTGTAGAACCACGTCTGAGAAACTTTAAAACCAAACTGATAGTCAATGGCACTTGCAGCTGTGCGGAATATTTCACCGGGCTCATTTATAATACCCAGCAGCCTGCTGTCAAAAGCGCTGCGACTGTATAGGCCTTTTAACCTCGGCCGATATATGTCCAGGACGACATTCAGAGCAGTTTCCGCGCCGAGTACTATAAGCAAAACCGGAACTGCCAAGTTAATTGCATCGACCACGACAAAAATCTTGAATTGAGCCAGCGCCAAGCCGATACCCAGCGCAAAGGACAAAAATGCCACGCCGAGCAAGCAGCTGCCCCCTGCTCGCAGCGGTCTCCACTGCTGTTGGGATGACATACCAGTGGCATAGCGGGAAATCAGGAAACTGACAAACGCAATAGCTATCATACAAACCGCACAAATCAGCGGTTGTTTGGGCTCAGTATCAAGACCGGCAGAAGCAGTTTTAAACAAGTACACCCCAATACCTAGTTGGTAGAGGGCTATGAGGACTGAAAAGACAGGCAGGAACCATTTTTCGAATAGTTGGAGGCGGCTTTGAGCAACAGCAAACAAAGTGGCGGCCTCACCTTTGGGCTGAAAGATTGTCGAGGCCTGTTCTGCCTTGGCCAATTGGCTCATATCGAGCTTTTCCTGCTCAGCCAAGGCACGTTGATGGAACTGCAAACACAAGACAAGCCAAATCGATGCTGCCGAAAGTATCAGCCAACTGGTTGCATAAACTACAAAGTAGCCGCTCCATCGGCCCACAAGAAAGGTGATAACAAAGAAGACCGCACTTAGAATCAGCGATGCCAGGGCTACGCGTTCGGCAGATTTAGATGATACTGTCATTGCTTGTCTTTTACCTTATGCTTCGAACAAAAAATTTCAAACACAGTACTTATTCAATATAGAGGCTCTTTACAATTTTGAAGTTATATACTATAACATTGTAAACTTGAGGCGTCAACACAATACGATATACCGACAAGGAACCATGTATAAACTATTTACATTAACGAAAAACACTTTTTTAGAAACGCTGAGACAGCCTGTCTACGCGGTACTGATTATTGCGGCTCTATTATTATTCTTTATAAGTCCGTCCCTGACAATGTACACCATGAGCGACGACAATAAACTCTTGCGCGAGATAGGTTTATCTACGCTGTTTTTGACCAGTTTGTTCATAGCAATTTTTTCCGCCGCCGGCACAGTAGCCGAGGAAATCGAGAATAAAACCATCATTACCGTTTTGAGTAAGCCGGTTCAACGTCCGATATTTATTTTTTCAAAATTTTTAGGTGTGGCTGCTGCGGTGGCAGTGGCACATTATATCTGCACTATCGCGCTACTGATGGTAATTAGAGAAGGTGTTCTCGAATCGTCAAATGATGCCCACGACCAGCCTGTCCTTGTCACAGCAGGGGTTGTTGTGGCATTAGTATTTTTGTTAAGTGCTTTTCTGAACTATGCTTACGACTGGCGGTTCTCGTCAACAGCCGTAATGTTAACCGGCATATTCGCTACAATAGGCATTGTGTTTCTATCCTTTATAGATGAAAACTGGCGGTTCAACCCAAAAGGAAACGGCATCAACGCACTTGATATTTACGGGTCCATACTGCTGCTGTTGGCTGCAACTATTATTGTAGCATTGGCGGTGGCGTTGTCGGGGCGTTTTAATACAGTTGTAACGCTTTCAGCCTGCGTGGGCATCTTTTTGCTGGGACTTGTAAGTGATTATACCTTCGGCAGATTCGCCCAGACGCATTTGTGGGCCAAAATATGCTGGTTTGTGGTGCCGAATTTGCAGATTTTCTGGATAAGCGACGCCATTTACGAAGGCAGCACAGTCCCTCCAAAATACATCCTGATAAGTGCCACTTACGCCTTGTGCTACACAGCGGCGATACTCTTGTCAGCTATTGCACTATTTCAAAGACGGCAGGTGGGATAGCAAAAAGCGGATTGGAAAACTCAAAATCCTGAATTTTTCAGAACCCGGTCCTTTGAATTTTAGCTTTTAGTCCTAAACCTCTTGATAACAGCAACTTCGTCACAATTCTGCTGTTTGGGGCACTTGGCACAATCGCTCCAGACTTTCATTGGCAGAGTTTCCTTTTTAATCACCCTAAAGCCCATTTTTTTAAAAAGGGCCGGATTCTGTGCGAGCGCAAAAACCCGCGGCACACCGATTTGACGCGCCTGCTTGATAACTGTGGACAAGAGCGATTTGCCAGCCCCCTTGCTTGTGTGTGCCTGCTCAACTGCCAACGATTTTATCTCAGCCAGGTCCGACCAAATAACCTGCAGAGCACAGCAGCCAACCACGCTGCCATCGAGTTCGACTACGCTGAAGGTCTGGAGGTTCTCATAAATATCAGCCATCGAACGAAACAACATCTTGTCCTCTCCGGCATAGAAGTTTATCAGAGAGTAAATATCGCCGGCATCTGATATTTTTGCAGTTCGCACTTTCATAGATTGAGGATTATACCCGATAGCACGAGATTTTCCAACATCAATCCCGATGCAATTGGGACCACCTGTGAGAAATACTAGAAACAAAAAAGCGAAAAAAGGCTGGAAAAACGACCGCTTCTGGTATATCGTATTGCGATATTTCGCAGATTGTGCTATTGCGGGCGACAGAAAATCTATGAGATTTATATTGATTGACAAGGTTGTTTTGCTGGAATCCGGCAAACAGATAAAAGCGGTCAAGGGCGTTTCTCTGGCTGAAGAATACCTGGCAGACCATTTCCCGACGTTTCCGGTGCTGCCGGGCGTGTTTCTGCTGGAAGGACTTATTGAATCGGCATCGTGGCTGGTGCGGGAGGCTGAAAATTTTGCCCACAGCATGATACTGCTTGAAGATGCGAGAAATATAAAGTATAAAAGCTTCCTGGCGCCTGGTTCGCAAATAGAATACGTCGTTCAGGCGAAAACTATCGAAGAAAATGTCAGCAGCTTCACGGGCTTTGGTATATCAGGCGGCGAACAAATCGTGGAAGGCAGATTGGGGTTGAGACACTTTAACCTGGCTGATGAAAATCCAGCGATGGCAACGGTCGACGCCCAGATAATCGAAAATATGAAGAAACAATGGAAACTGTTGTGGCATTAGAAACTAAAAGCCAAGTTTAGAAAAAATCTTTGCCGGAGGTAAAAACATGGCAATAAGTCGGGATGAAATTTTCCAGCGAGTTCAAGAAGTGCTGGTCGACGCACTAGGAGTCGACGACGACCAGATTACCATTGAAGCAACCTTGATGGGAGATTTGGGAGCTGAGAGCATTGACTTTCTGGACATAGTATTTCGGCTGGAAAAAGCCTTCGGGATAAAGATACCACGAGAAGAATTATTCCCTGCTGAGAACCTGATGACTAATCCTCAGTTTGTCAACAACGGCAAACTGACCGAGGCAGGGCTGAAGGAATTGCGGACAAAAATGCCGCATACCGACATTACGAAATTTGAGAAAAACCCCGACATCAACAAACTGGGCGATTTGTTCACTGTCGGTGCAATTGTAAACTACCTTCAAACAAAGGTCGGGAGCAGTTAATCGTACCTGATAAATATTCATTGCTTTACTTGCAACGCCGGCAATAACAAACCCTGGTAAAGCCGGGGCTAAATAGCAAGAAAACAACCAAGCGCTGGTATGAGATGGTTCTGGATAGATAAATTTGTTGAATTTCACAGCGGTGAAAGCGCTGTGGCGGTAAAAAACGTAACGCTCGCTGAAGAGCATCTGCACGACCACTTTCCGGGTTTTCCTGTTATGCCGGAGTGTTTACTGATTGAGGGGATGGCACAGACGGCGGGAATACTCGTGGGCGAAGCGAAAAAGTTCCAGGAAAAGGTCATCCTCGCAAAGATAAAAAAGTGCGTTTTTTTTGACTACGTAAAACCCGGTGACACAATAAGACTGCACGCAAAAATCGAATCCATCGCGCCCGAAGCGGCAAGCACCAGCGGTAAGATCACTCGCGACGACAAGTTAATAGCCGAGATAGACCTGATGTTCAGCCACATAGACCAGAACCTTGCAGGTAAAGAGTTTCCTGAAGAAAACTTTGTGTTCACAGAAACATTCAAATTACTTATGCGAGGCGTTGTTGTTTCGGAGCAAAACTGATGAGTTCGGCTCGCATAGTAATAACCGGCCTAGGAGCAGTAAGCCCCCTCGGATTGACGGTTGGCCAGATGTGGGATGGTCTTTGCAGCGGGCGATGCGGAATAAGCAAAATTACAGCATTTGACCCTGTGGGCTTTAGCTGCAAGTTGGCCGGCCAAGTCCCGGATTTCAAGATACAACAATACGTGCCGAAGGCTCAGCGCAAAGCTGCTAAACTGATGTGCAGAGACATCGAACTGGCTGTTGTCGCAGCCGACGAGGCACTGAGAAACAGCGGCCTTATTACAAAGGGCATCGACCCCGACCATGTCAACATAGACCCGACCCGCGTGGCGATTAATCTAGGCGCAGGTCTTATAAGCTGCGACATAATCGAGCTGGCTCCCGCTGTGGCAGCAAGCATCACAGACGGCAAGTTCGATATCCGCAAGTATGGCAGGGACGGCCTGCAGATGGTAACGCCCTTATGGCTGTTGAAATATCTGCCCAATATGCTCGCCTGCCACATAGGTATCATTCACGATATCCAGGGGCCGAGCAACAGTATTACATGTGCCGAAGCGGGTGCGCAGCTGGCAATAGGTGAAGCAGCTCAAATCATCGCCCGCGGCAACAGTGACATTGCTCTGGCAGGCGGGGCGGAAGCAAAGGTTAATCCAATAGTGATGATTCGACAGTGCCTGCTTAAAAGAGCCACTACCGAAAATAACGACCAGCCAGCTTCAGCCTGCAGACCTTTTGATGCCGATGCCAAAGGCTCAATCTTTGGTGAAGGTGCAGGAATAGTCATACTGGAAAATCTTGAAAACGCCCGCAGAAGAGGTGCAAAAATCTATGCTGAGGTGGCCGGCATCGGGCTAAGCAACAGTATTAATCCGGTGTACGAACACCTTGAGCCGGACGGCAGAGGTGTGCAGATTGCAATAGAAAAAGCGATGGCAGATGCACAAATCAAGCCTGAGGATTTGGACATGGTCGTCCCGCATGGGACGGGGATACCCGCTGATGACCTGGCTGAGGCAAAAGCTATCGAGTCAGCCCTCGGCAAGGCAGGTGCGAAAGTTCCTGTCTGGCCAACCAAGAGCATGCTCAGCAACACAGGTGCAGCAAGCGGAGCGCTCGATGTCATCGCAGCAGCTTGTGCAATTAAAGAAGGCAAGATACCGGCTGCGAAAAACTGTGACAGAAAAGCCGACGGCTGTAACCTGAATATTGTAAGAGGGCCTCTGCAAAAGAAAATACGCTATGCACTGTGCTGCAGCTACACATATGGCGGACAGACCGCTGCGGTTGTGTTAAAAAGCTTTGATGGCGAGACGGCAAACTAAATGATTAGTAAAAATAAAACTGAGAGAGTAGTGATAACCGGAATGGGAATTGTATGCCCGATGGGACATGATGTGGAAACGGTCTGGCAGAAGATGATGGCGTGCAAAAGCGGTGTCGCCAAAACCACTATTTTTGATGCATCGACGTTTCCAACAACATTTAGCGCCGAGGTTAAAAATTACGACCCGGCAAAATACACAAAAAACCCGCACCTGCATAAGCACAGCAACAGGGGCTCCGGGTTTGCAATCGGCGCAACGGTGCAGGCCTGCAGGCAGGCAAAAATCGATGTTGAAACAGACAAACCCACTGATAGAATAGACCGCAAGAGAATGGGGATTTATCTGGGCGCAGGCGAAGGCTCTGTTGATAACGATGTATTCTTCAACGCTATTGTTCAGGCATGGGACGCACAAAACAGCAGGATGGATTGGAACCAATGGGCAAAAACAGCATTTAGCCGAATGAGACCCATGTGCGAACTTGAGCAGGAAGCGAATATGCCGGCTGCCCATATAGCACTGCTCACAGGCGCCCGCGGGCCGACAAGGAGCTGTCTTACCGCCTGCGCGGCCAGCACTCAATCCGTCGGCGAAGCGATGATGTTAATCCGACGAGGGGACGCGGATGTAATAATTGCCGGCGGCGCGCATTCAATGATACACCCCCTGGGCGTGACAGGCTTTAACCGACTCACTGCCCTATCGACGAGAAACGACAGTCCCCAAACAGCGTCAAGACCATTCACCGCCAGCAGAGATGGATTTGTCCTGGGTGAAGGAGCAGCGATAGTGATATTGGAATCGCTAAGCTCAGCAAAGAAAAGGGGGGTGAAAATTCTAGCTGAAGTTATCGGGTACGGCAGCAGCTCAGACGCATTCAGGATCACCGATATGCACGAGGAAGGCAGAGGGCCGATACAGGCAATGACGGCCGCGCTGGCTGATGCAGGTATCAGCTATAAAGACGTAGATTACATAAATACTCACGGGACAAGTACGGCCGAAAACGACTTGATAGAAACCATAGCCATCAAAGCGGTCTTTAAGGAAGAGGCCAAGAATACTCCGGCCAGCAGTGTTAAGAGCATGCTGGGACATTTAATCGGGGCAGCGGGTGCGGCGGAGTTGATTACGTGCATCCTGGCGATACGAGAGAACACATCGCCGCCAACAATAAATCTAAACGACCCTGACCCGAAGCTCGATTTGGATTACGTGCCGAATAAACCAAGGAAGATGCAGGTGGAAATTGCAATGAACGAATCCTTCGGATTCGGCGGACAAAATAACGTGGTAATTATAAAAAGATACCAGGAATAAATATGATTGATATCAAAGAGATACGAGAAAACCCGGAAAAGTTCAAAAAAGCCAGCCGGTCAAAAGGATTTACTGTAGACATCGATAGATTGCTCGAAGTGGATTGCGCCCTGAGAGAAGCAAAAAAACAACTTCAGGATATTTCAACTTCGAAAAACACACTCGGCAAATCGATTCCAAAACTTTCAGGAAACGAAAAGCAATCCGCACTATCAAAGCTTTCAGAATTGAAACAGCAGGAGGCTGGGCATAATGAAACCGTCAGGAAACTTGGGCCTGAATTCGATGCCCTTATGCTTGAGGTGCCTCAGCCGGCAGACGATGATGTGCCCCTCGGAAAAGATGACACGGAAAACGTTGAAATAAAAAGAGAGGGCAAAGTGAGAAAGTTCGATTTCGAGCCCAAAGACCACGTACAGCTGGGCTTGGCTTTGGGCATTATAGATATCGAACGAGGAGTCAGGTTGGCGGGGACAAGAAACTACTTTTTGAAAGGTGATGGGGCAATGCTGCACTGGGCGGTCTTGAGGTTTGCAATAGACTACATGGTAGGCAAAGGATATATGCCGATGTCGGTGCCGCTACTTGCCAAGGACGAGGTAATGAAAGGGACCGGCTATTACCCGGGCTCAGAAGAGCAGACATACCAGATGGAAAGGGATGACCTGAGTTTGGTTGGGACCGCTGAGGTGCCGCTGACAGCCTGCCATATGGGCGAAATATTAAGCGGGGAACAACTGCCCCTTAGATACGTTGCGATGTCGAGCTGTTTTAGACGAGAGGCTGGGGCGGCAGGCAAAGATACATACGGGCTTTATAGAATCCATCAGTTCGACAAGGTTGAGCAGGTGATTATCTGCGAAAACAGCGTCGAGGAAAGCAATAAGTACCACGAGGAAATTCTGGCCAACGCTGAGGCGGTAATGAAAGCGCTGGAACTGCCCTACCGCGTCGCAAAGGTCTGCACCGGCGACCTCGGCAGGGGACAGGCCAAAAAATATGATATAGAAGCGTGGATGCCATCGCGAAAAAACTATTGCGAAACACACAGCGCGAGCAAATTTTATGATTTCCAGGCAAGGCGACTGAACCTCAGGTACAAGGACCCAAAAACCAAAAAGAATTTATTCTGCCATACCTTAAATAATACTGTAATTGCAAGTCCGCGAATATTGATACCAATTCTTGAGCTTTACCAGAATGCCGACGGCTCAGTTACAATACCAGGAGTTCTGCGTCCCTACATGAACGGCAGAGAAAAAATAGCGAAGTAACAATTTGGCTGTTTTGTCTTGGATGAGATACAGCGAAAATTAAATCTTATCGACAAGCAACTGGCTGCAAGGTCTCTCACCAATTCTCACAAAAAAATCATAGGTACAGCTCCGCTACTATTCGTGGCGACAGGTTTGATAGCGGGGATTCTGATACAAAACAGTTTAGATTTATCAGTTCTTGTCTGGTTGATACTACTTGCCTTTGGCGCAGCAGCGACAATCCTGTTTTTTTTCAGCCGCAAACCGGAGGTAGGCGATTGGATATTTGCTTATCTGGCCTTGGTTTGCTTCGCGTGCCTTGGTGCAATTCGGCTGACAAACTTCTACACACCTAAACCTGATGACATCCGCAATCTGGTTGGCGGCGAGCGCGCACTAGCCACTATCCGCGGGGTAATCATCACCGAGCCTTATATTAACAAAAACCAGGGGTGGCAATTTGCAAGGTTCACGTACACCGACCCGACCAGCAGTTTCTACCTTAAGGTCAGTGAAATCGAAGCTATGAACGGCTGGGTGAAGACAAGCGGAACTGTGCGAGTACAGACCAGTGAGCCTGTGCTGTACCTGAAAGCAGGTGATTACATACAAGCATACTGCTGGCTGGATAGATTCGCCCCCCCGACCAATCCCGGCCAATTCGATATCTCGCAATACATAGCCCGCAAAAATGTTTATATCGCAGCATCGGTCGATTCACAAGCCGCCATCGAGGTGCTTGGAGGTGACAGTGCCGGTGGTTTTTTAATTCAAATGAAAAAAAAGTCGCAAGAAATAGCCATACAGTCACTATTGGGCAGCCCCGACCCGCAGGATGAAGGTGAAATCCTGCTGCAGGCACTTGTGGTGGGTTATAGAGCGGATATGGACCACACCACTTGTGATGCGTTTCGTAAGACGGGCCTGCTGCATTTTATATGTTTGTCGGGAATGAACTTCGGGATTCTTATCGGGATAATCTGGTGGCTGTGTAAGATAGCAGGTTTGAGAAGAAAAGCTCAGGCGGCTGTTTGTATAATTGCAGCAGCGATGTTTGTGCTGGTGGTTCCGTCGAACCCGCCAGCATTTCGGGCAGCGATTATGTGCCTTGTCTTTTGCTTGTCATTTTTCTTTCGCCGGCGGAGCAATCCTTCCAATTCACTTGCGTTGGCAGCAATTGTTTTGTTGATGATAAATCCGACAGACCTTTTTGATGTCTCCTGGCAGTTATCATTTGCAGCGGTGCTGGGTATTTTGCTTTTTACAGACCGAATCCACTTCTTTCTGTATGAAAAGATAACAGATAATTGGTGGTTTGAGCAAATGCCAAAGGCGAAGGCCCTTAGGTGGTCAGGGGCGATGCTGCTAAATCTTTTTTCAGTTAGTTTAGCTGCCTGGCTGGCCAGTGTGGGTATCCTGTTATATAATTTTTATACAATTCAACCTCTTACAAGCATCTGGACGATGGTTGCCTCACCGTTTATAGCGGTGATTTCATTTTTGGGGTATCTTAAGCTGCTTATCGGCCTGGTTCTGCCGACAGCAGCCTCAATACTAAATGTAATAATAAAGCCTTTATCAAGTTGGCTCATCTGGCTCGTAAAATATATAGCACAAAGGGATTTCTCGCAGGTGCTTATAGGCCATGTAGCGATCTGGTCGATAGTTTTTTACTACTGCACCATTTTATTTATAGCCTTTATTCATTTTAAGCGTCCCTTTGTGAAAAAAGTAATTTCTGTACTGATGGTTTTATCTATCATAATTCTTCTGGGTATTACCAAATGGCAGAGGACACACAGGGACGGTTTATATCTGACCTGTCTTGATGTCGGCCACGGACAGGCAATACTGGCACAGCTGCCGGGCAAAGGCAATATTTTGTTCGATGCAGGCTCACTGCACATCAGCAACATCGGAAACCGAACTGTGGTACCATTTTTGAATTACAGTGGAATAAGCAAAATAGATTGCATAATCGTAAGCCACAACGACGTGGACCATATCAACGGAATACCGGAAATTGTAGAACAATGTAAGGTTTGCAGTGTCTATGGCAAAGATGTATTTTCAAATAAGATAGAACAGAAGGCCGGGGTAAAATTTCTCAGCAATTTCCTGTCCGAAAAAAATGTTAAAGTGCCGTCTTCAGACAAAGACTTAAATCTCAACAGCGATGCCAGGATAAAATTCATCTGGCCTAACGAACAGATATATCCGGTAGAAAATTTGGACGATAACGACAAATCGCTTGTTTGCCTGATTGAATTTGCAGGAAAGATAGTGCTTTTAAGCTCGGACATTGAAAAGCTCGCGCAAAGGAAGATTCTGGAGGCGGAGCCAAATTTAAGAGCTGATATCGTCATCGTTCCCCATCACGGCTCAACAAGAACTTCAGATGCCGATTTTCTGGAAAAGCTCGGGCCTGATATTTCGATAGTCAGCTGCGGCCGAAAGGACTATGAAAGACAGCAGGCAATAAGGGCAGAAAACAAGGCACAGTCATTCTACACAGCCCGCGACGGTGCTATTAGCATCTACATTGATAGAAATGGCACAGTAAGAACATCAACGTTCGTGAAGTAAAAATAAAAATAGCCCTTACTCCTCTATAAGGGCTGTTTTTTATATCGATTCAAAATATAAGCATCAAGCAGCAGTTATTATTTCATATGAACGACGATTTCGACTCTACGGTTTTTCGTTTTGCCGCTGGCAGTTGCATTTGATGCAATCGGCTGATTTTCCCCACGTCCTATTGCTCGAATTCTTTCCGCTGGAACGCCGCGACTTGTCAGATATCTGACAACAGTGAGAGCCCGCTGGGCCGAAAGTTCCCAGTTATCCTGCCATTTTGATTTCTGGATAGGATCCGTATCGGTATGGCCGATGACATCTATCGGCCTGCCGGAGTACTTGCTCTCCACCACCGACTGAATATGGTCAAGTTCGGTGCTGCTTGCTCTCTTGAGGTTAGCTCTTCCTGAATCAAAAAGTATCGTTTCCGGCAACGTTATTGTTATCGTCCCGGCTGCAGCGTCAAAAGCGACGTCATATCCCTTGCCAAAACCAGAGGCCTCAGCTGCACTTTGGCGATCTGATATCTTTTTTTGCAGTTCTTCGATTGTCTGCTGGCTTTGAGAAACCTTCTCGGCGAGCTGGCCCTTTTCGGACTTCTCACGGTCGAGCAGACCTAATGCGTTTTGATGCTCGACATTCAGGCCCTTATATTTTTTCTCCCAGTTAGTACAGCCAGATAAAAGCATGGCCGACACAAGACAGCTTACAAGCACGATTGTTTTTTTGCTAACGGTTGACATTTGACATCTCCTTTAAATCCAAAAACCAGAATTTAACTTCCTTGCTTTTAGCAATAGAGTATAACGCTGACGTAATAAAAAATCCAGTCGTGCAAAATCATAACAATAAACACGCCCAAAGACAAGAAGGGACCGTAAGGAATCTGTCGGGTTTTTTTAGTAAACATCTGGAAGCCCGCCCAGACCAGGCCGAAGAACGGTGCAATGAAAAATGCCACCACCACAAAAACCGGTCCAATCACTGCTCCAGCGGCCCCCATCAGGTGTACGTCGCCAAGGCCCATCGCCTCTTTGCCGAACGCCAAGGTACCAAATATCCGCGTGGCCCAAACAACTCCACAACCTATAAAGTAGCCCCATAAACTGCCCATAAGTCCTGCAATTACAGGTGTTTGCGAAAAGTCCAGCCACCAGGAGCGTATGGGCAAACTTCTTTGGGTAACCCAGTAAGCACCTATCGAACAGACAATAATTGGCAGCAAAAAGATAATCTCTTTGGACATCTCCAGGCGATGGTTGAACTGCGGTTCATCCAGGTCGCCGGGCTTTAGGCTATTTGGAACCGCATCAATAAACTGTAATGAATCGCCGGCATCTGCGGAAGATTCATAACTCCTTTTTATTAAGCCGCTTGCGAGTAAAACTAACGATATCGCCAGTCCCATCACAGCGCCGGCTGCCAGTGCTGCGGTTGTGGGCGAGGCGCTGGGCAAAAGACCACAGCTGCGAATTTGGGCAGGGTTAATAATAAAAACGGCCATCGCCGAACCAATCAACCCTGCAGCGGTAACAAGCCAACAGATTGAAACTGGAATGAGCCAGTACTCCAAATCAATCGCTGAAGCAGCGATGAAACTGGCCAACAAAATTATATAAAGAAGATAAATGAACCAGCCGCCTTTGAGAAATGAGCCTGTACCGACATACAGGTCAGTGCGGAAATAGAGAAAGAAAAGGCTGGCGAAGACCGAGCCGGTCAGCAATTCAATAACAAAATAACGCGGCGATATAGGGCCCCTGCAATACCGACACCTTCTGCCCAAAAGCAGCCACGAGACAAGCGGTATATTGTCATAGAAGCAAATGTGCTTGCCGCAGGCAGGACAAGCTGATGGCGGGACTATCAAAGACTTGTTGCGAGGCAAACGATAAATCACTACGTTCAGGAAGCTGCCTACACAACAGCCGAATGCAAAAATAAATACAAACCAAATCCAATCCGGTACCACCGCTACGCCTCCATCGCGCCAAAATGTGGGTCTAATTTATTTTTTTCGAGTTCTGTTGACCGCACCGGAAACTTTCATAGGCAAACCAAACAGGCGAATAAATCCGGTGGCATCGGTCGGATTATATTCGGCGCCCATTTTGAAACTTGCCAAATCGAGCTTATAGAGACTCTTTGGGCTTTTTACGCCGGCCGGCGTACAGCGTCCCTTAAACAATTTCATCTTAACCTCGCCGGTGACATTTCGCTGGGTGACATTGACAAATGCATCAAGAGCCTGGCGCAATTGACAGAACCATTGGCCGTAATAAACTAGCTCGGCGTATTTGAGGGCAACCTGCTGTTTGTAATGCATTGTCTCTCTATCCAGCGTAAGACTCTCCAGTGTCTTGTGGGCAGTCATCAGAATCGTACCACCCGGCGTTTCATATACACCCCGCGACTTTATGCCCACCAGCCGGTTTTCTACAAGGTCAGCCTGCCCGACACCATTCTTGCCGCCGATAAGATTCAGTTCTTCTATCAGCTTAACGCCATCTATCATTTTCCCGTTGAGCTTCACGGGGACACCCTCTTTGAATCCAATCCGGACGTAGTCGGGTTTGTTCGGTGTTTTGGAAACCGGCCGAGAGATAACAAACAAGTCGTCCTTCGGCTCATTGACAGGGTCTTCAAGGTCAGCTCCTTCGTGGCTGATGTGCCATAAGTTGCGGTCGCGTGAATAGATTTTCTTTTTGCTCTGCTCGATGGGAATATTATGCTTCTTGGCATAATCAACCGCTGCTTCGCGACTGGTCAGCGTAAATTTGGGGTCTTTCCATGGCGCGATAATTTTTAGCTTCGGGTCAAGCGCCATATATGTCAGCTCAAAACGCACCTGGTCGTTGCCCTTGCCGGTTGCACCGTGCGCAACTGCAGTTGCACCTTCAGCGTGGGCAACTTCGACCTGATGCTTTGCGATTAAAGGCCGAGCGATACTTGTGCCGAGCAGATACCCATTCTCATAAACGGCGCCGGCCTTGAGCATCGGCCACAGATATTCCTCGACAAACTCTTTGCGCAAATCCTTAACCACACATTTGACTGCTCCGCTTTTTAAGGCCTTGCGTTTGATACCTGCAAGTTCATCGCCCTGACCAAGCTCGGCTGCAAATGCTATCACCTGATAGCCATAGGTTTCTTTCAGCCACGGCAGGATTACACTGGTATCCAGTCCGCCGCTGTACGCCAACACTACCTTTTCCGATTTAGCCATTTTCTACCTCTCAGAAACGCTGGTCTTCCATTTTCAAAAGGAAGATTATATACAATTATCAGGGAAAGACAAAATTAGAAACAGTTTTTCGCACAAGTTTAGGGCTGGCATTGGTGCCGGTGAAAAGTTTGAACTGGACTAATGCCTGGTTGATGAACATATCCAGGCCGCTGATTGTCTTTGCGCCGACCTCTTTTGCCTGCTTGAGCAGAAGCGTCTGGGCAGGATTATAGACTGTATCGAAAACCGCCATATCCTTTTTCAGATATTCTTTAGGTACAGGCGTTGAGTTGACATCGGGGTGCATGCCGATGCTGGTGCAGTTTATAAGCAGTTTTGCATCAATTTGCGCCAATTTATCGAGGCCGGCAAAATCACAATCGAAATCGGCTGCAAGGGCTTCGCCTCTTTTGATGGTGCGGTTGTAGATAGTGATTTTCGCGCCGGCATCGCGCAGGCCGGCTACTATCGCCCTTGCCACTCCCCCTGCGCCGACAACGGCAACGGGCATATTATTGAAGTCATCCCTGGAAAAACCTGTCGCCGAAGTAATCGCATCCAGTGCGCCGGCATAATCGGTGTTGTAGGCTTTAAGGCTGCCGTCTTTGCCAACCAGGATAGTATTAACCGCGCCGATTCTTTTCGCCAAAGGCTCAACGAAACCCTGCTTTGCCCTGACGTAATCGAGGGCATTTTCCTTGTGTGGAATTGTTACGCTAAAGCCGCGGAAGCCCAACCACGGCCGGGCAAGAACGTTGCGTAAAAAGGTATCAAATTCTGATTTGCCGCCCTCGACGAGCAGCGGCAGATACAGTTTGTTGGCTTTGATATTTGTAAAGCCGGCATTATGAACGGCGGGGCTGAGCGAATGAGCAATCGGAAAACCGATAACACCGTAAAGCTCGGTATCGGAACTAATAGAATCGTAACGGTACAGTTTTTTGAACTGTTCAATAGTCAATTGACCTGAGGCAGTGGCGCTTTTCTCATCGATGCTGGCAAACGTAACGAAACTATTTAACTTCTTTGTGATAATCCTGCTGATAAGGCCGGCTGCACCCATACAAAAAATAATCCGCTCACCGGCGGTTCTGTGCAATAAATCAAAGGCCTCAAAACAATCGTTGATATGATTCGCCGTATAGACCAGCTTCGGGATTGCCGCTGGGGACACGGTCATAATGTGGCGGTGCAGCCTGCCAATATCATCAAATCTGGCATCAAAATTGTGTGCCGACAAAATCAGCCTGCCCTTCAGGCTCCGCGACAATGCAACCTGTATTCTCGCCTGATCTTGTGCAGCAACAAAATTTCCGTACTCAAAATCGATAAACTCTGCGCCAGCCTGGAGGGCGTCAGTGAGAACATCGATTCGCAATTGCAGTGGATAATCTTTTGCTCCTCCCTCTCTTTTGTCCCGGCAGGTCACGATTATCCGCATTTGCCGACCGGCGATATCCTTGGCCTTGGCGACCAAGCTCTTAACCAAATCGACGCTGAGATTTTCAAGGTAATCCGTACGCAACTCAAGGGCTTCGGCACCAGCAGTTTTGGCGGCTTTGATTTGCTCAGTTGCCTTATCCAAATTCTCCGCTGCTATGGGAACGGTCAAATATGTCATGGTTGCGCAAAGATATAACAGTCACTATGCCCAAAAGCAAGTGCAAAAATGCGGTAACCAGACCAAGACAAGGGGATTAGGTTAAAGCGGTTTTGAATTCAAAAATACTGAATCGACCTTTTTTCCCTTGCCTTCTGGGCCGCTTTAGGTAGATTATTGCCAACAAAACCATAATTGGAGATTAGGCAATGGTAGGCAAAAAGATAAGGCTCGAAAGGATAATCGACCGCAATTCGCACAAGACGGTAATTATACCGATGGACCATGGCGTTACGGTTGGCCCAATTGAAGGGCTGGCAGACATGCGGGCGACGGTGAGCAAAATCGTCGCCGGCGGAGCAAACGCAATCCTGATGCACAAAGGGATGGTTCAGGCAGGCCACAGGGGCACGGGCAGAGATGTCGGGCTAATCATACACCTGTCAGGGGGAACTTCAATGAGCCCGGACCCGAACGCCAAAGAGCTTGTCTGCACCGTTGAAGAAGCAATCAAGCTGGGGGCTGACGCGGTCTCTGTACATATAAATCTCGGTGCTGAAACCGACAGGGAGATGCTGGGACAGCTAGGTTATGTAAGCAGCCAATGCCAGGAATGGCAGATTCCGCTTATTGCGATGATGTATACGCGCGGGCCGAAAATCAAAAACGAATACGACGTCAACAATATCAAGCACGCCGCCAGGGTTGGGGCTGAACTGGGGGCAGACATTGTCAAGGTAGTCTACACCGGCAGTGTCGACAGTTTCAGAAAAGTGGTGGATGGCTGTCCTGTGCCGGTGGTAATAGCCGGCGGGGCAAAAATGGACAGCGATGAGGACATTTTCAAAATGGTCGAGGACGCTCTAAAGGCTGGTGCCATGGGAGTATCAATCGGCCGAAATGCCTTCCAGCACAGGAAACCAGAGAAAATGGTTGCTGCTATGTGCGAAATGGTCCACAACGGAGCATCTGTCAAAAAAGCGTTGACTATCCTGAAAAGCTAATCAACCCCTCGCCAGGCATAATGCAAGGACAATGAAAAATATATCCATAGCTTTGACATTGCTCTTTGTAAGTCTGTGCTGTGGAATCAGTCCCGCCAAATCACAAACGCCCATCGACCCGAACAAAACACAGGTCGTAATCATCGGCACTCTGCACGGCAAGCACTACGAAAGCTCGAAATACAAACCCGAAGTACTGAAAGAAATAATCCTCTCCCTCAAGCCGGACACAATCTTAAATGAACTGCCGTTAAGCCTTGTTGACCCAAACGGCAGGCCTATTTTCAGACACTACCTTCAAGGTCCTGAAGGCTGGGCCGCCGATACCGCTGCAATGCAGCTTGGCATTAAGCAAATCCCGTTCGACCAGCCCGACAGGCAGGAAAACTTCAAAAAAACAAATTACTTCAAAAGAGAAAAACAATCTAATGAATCGACTCAAAAATGGGCTCAACAAATCGGTAAGGAAGACCCGAATTCTATCGACCTGAAAATCCTTCAGTTATGCGAATATGCAGGTGATGCCCAGGCTAAAATGTGGGAAATGAACCTCGGGCCGGAAGCATTCAACTCCGAACTTTTTGACCTGATTATCAGAATAAAGCATTCGGTCTGGCGGGACATATCCGGCTCAATCTTCAAAAAATACCCCGGCTATGAAAGCCTCGTGGACGATTGTAAATTCTTCAGAGACCAGTGGCTCGAACGCAATAAAATAATGGCCGAAAACATTAAAAAGGCCGCCAAAGAATATCCTGGCAAGCGCCTCGTTGTGATAACCGGAGGCGAACACCGATATATCCTTCGGGACCTGCTCAAAAACGAATCCTGCATTGACCTGAAGGAATATTGGGAACTAATCAATTTCGACGTCGATAAATGCCTTGCCTCAACAGCCCCGCCTAAGGATTTGGGAATGTCCGCAGAAGGCATTGCACAGGAGCAGGCAGCCGTCAAAATAGTTACAGATTTCTGGCAAGCTGTGATAAAAGGCAATTGGGTTCTTGCCGGCCGTCTCTGCCCTCCTAAAATTAAGGATTGGCAGCAGATCTTTGAGAAAAATCCGCCTGTGGAGCTTATCAAGGTCGAGAAACCATCTTCATCACAGCTTGCCGGCCCTCACGTTAATTTTAACGTCCAATGCACCATCAGGTTTAAGAACGGTCAAACAAAAAACCTCATAAACGAGATTGGTTTCCGCAAGGTCGGCGGCAAAACAGTCTGTTTCATTTTCAATGTGCCGAATCTGCCCCGAAAATGGTAAATTTTTGTTTGATTATGAAGTTAAACAAAAACCCGAGGACACCGCAAAAGGTGTTGACACACCCCTGCAATTCACGTTAAATCTAATAAAAGACCCTAATTCTGTCAGTCTGGCAAAACAAAAGGTAAACTAATGAAAAAACTGTGGGTAAACGCAATCCCCTATAAGAAAGAGGTTGTTATATCGGCTCTGGAAAGCGGAGCAGATGCGGTCATTGTGCCTGACGGCAAGAGCGACACCGTCCGCGAGCTTGGCAAAATCAAAACCGTCGAAAAAAATGGCGACATCAAACCCGCCATAGACGTTGAATTTGTTGATATCGCCGGCAAAGCCGATGAAGATAGAGCCGCTGCAGTCCAGGAAAATAAAATCGTCGTTCTGCGGATGCTCGACTGGACAATTATCCCGATAGAGAACCTGCTTGCGCGGCGCGGCAAAAATATTATGGTGCAGGTCGAAACGAGCCAGCAGGCAAAGCTGATGCTTGAGATACTCGAAAAGGGCGTTGACGGCGTGGTGCTGAATACCACCAGCATAAACGAGATAAAAAAGACCGCTGAAATAATCCACGGTATAAGCGAAAGAATCCATCTGGTAGCAGCCACAATAACAAACATCAAACAGCTCGGAATGGGGGACAGGTCATGTCTTGACACCTGCACGCAGATGGGTTTGGGAGAAGGCATGCTTGTGGGCAATACGGCTTCGGGTTTTTTTCTGGTGCATTCCGAATCGGTCGAGAATCCTTATGTGGCAGCCAGGCCGTTCCGCGTCAATGCCGGCGCGGTTCACGCCTACACGCTTACACCAGGCGGCAAGACCAAATATCTTGACGATTTAAAGGCCGGCGACGAAGTGATGGTGGTAGATTTTCAGGGCAAAAGCCAGACAGCGTATCTTGGCAGAAACAAGATTGAAAAAAGACCTATGATGCTCATTGAAGCCCAGGCCGAAGGTATGCCGATAAGTCTAGTGATGCAAAATGCCGAAACCATTCGGCTGGTTACACCGGATGGCAAGGCGGTTTCGATAACCAGTCTCAAACCCGGCGACAAGGTGCTGGGGCATATCGAAAAGGCGGGCAGACATTTCGGTATGCAGGTCGACGAAACTCTGATAGAGAGGTAGAGCAATGGAACGGCCGGAACTGTTCAGCATACTCTTAGCTGTGGTGTTCGGTTCAGCAATTGGCCTGGAAAGAGAAATTCGCGGCAAGTCTGCCGGCCTGCGGACAAATATCCTGATATGCCTCGGTGCAGCGGTCTTTACCATAATTTCCACAAAGATGGCCGCAGGACAAGCCGACTCAATCACAAGGATAGCTGCCCAAATCGTTACCGGCATCGGTTTTCTCGGCGCAGGCGCCATCATTCGCGACAGAGGCGGCATTCACGGCCTGACCACGGCGGCAACAATCTGGCTTGTGGCAAGTATCGGAATGGCCTGCGGGGCGGGCCTTCACGCGCTGGCTGCTGTAGCAACCTTCATCGCGATTGTCGTTCTTATCGGCCTGGCACAACTGGACGACTACATCGAACGTTACCGCAAAAAAATCAACAAAACTAAATAACATCCAGCCCACAACTACTAGCGCAAATCCTTCGACATCGCTCAGGATAAAAAGGAAAAGGCCAAGTGGTTTTGCCACTCGGCCTTTATAATCCTGCCTGCCCTCCGTAGCCGACAGGCGAAGGCGGGGCGATACCGGATTGGAGCGATTCACATTTGCGTCTGGTTCAATGCGGTGGTTAGGCTTTTACTGCATAGAAAAACACAACATCTTTCGCAATTGACCGACCATGTGCAATCTTTACGCTCACTACAGGTATATTTGCAGCTTTTGAGAGTTGTTCCTGTTTTTCATCAACCCATGGTCTACCATTTCGATTGGTTTGGTGTTGATAAAAGACAAAAATATCTCCTTTTTTGATATGTTCCCATATTTCACGCACTTCCCCATTCGATACATGCTCAAGCCCAAGCTTAGACTTCTGGGGTTGTAATCCGGTATCAGGATCAAGAAAAACGATGCACTTTTCTTCCGGATATGAAGAAATATACTCAACGATGGCTTTCTGATATTTCTCTCTATCCTTAAATTCCTCGTATAATACATCAATGTGAAAATCTGTATGCATTTCCGTGATATTTCTTATATCCCTAAAGTGGGAAATGACTTCTTTAGGTAATTTAAGTAGTCGATCCTCAATCTCAATGTTCGAGAACTCACATGGTCTAAAATAAGCTATTTGAAGAATCCTCTTGGCTTGATGGTTCTGTGCCAGGTTTATAAGCACAGACCACTTAATCAAATCTCTATTATCAGCGTACCACTTGTCTTTCATTGTAGTATTGCTTTCTCTTCCACTAGTTGGAATTCCAATTACTAAAGCGATATTGGTCAAAGCGTAAGTCTCATTTCGGGCCCTGTCAAACCAAAACTTGCGTAAAAGGAAAAGGCCAAGTGGTTTTGCCACTTGGCCTTTATAATTCCTGGCGATACCTACTCTCACCCTTTCGGACTACCATCGGCCGGACGGGCTTAGCTTCTGTGTTCGGAATGGGAACAGGCGTTTCCCCGTCAGTATGGTCACCAGGAAATTCGTTATCCCCTGACTCTCTTTAGAGTCAGCGGACTAATTCAAAAAATATACAGATGCGAAAATATGAGCACAAACAAAGTAAATTTGACTGACCAACCAATCAACCAAGGATTGATATGGTCAAGTAATTGAGCGTTAGTACCGGTTAGCTTAAGCGATTTCTCGCCTTACACTTCCGGCCTATCAACCTGATAGTCTATCAGGGCTCTTCTCCCGCCCGAAGGCGGAACGGAATCCTCATCTTGGAGTAGGCTTCCCACTTAGATGCTTTCAGCGGTTATCCTTTCCCGACATAGCTACCCGGCGATGCCCCTAGCGGGACAACCGGTACACCAGCGGTCAGTACTTCCCAATCCTCTCGTACTAAGGAAATATCTCCTCAAGATTCCTGCGCCCACGGCAGATAGGGACCGACCTGATTCACATCGGTCTGAACCCAGCTCGCGTACCACTTTAATGGGCGAACAGCCCAACCCTTGGGACCGCCTACAGCCCCAGGATGTGATGAGCCGACATCGAGGTGCCAAACCGCCTCGCCGCTATGGACGCTCGGAGGCGATCAGCCTGTTATCCCCGGAGTACCTTTTATCTGTTGAGCGATGACCCTTCCACACGGAATCACCGGATCATTAGGTCCTACTTTCGTACCTGCTCGACCAATCAGTCTCGCAGTCAAGCACACTTATACCTTTACGCTCACTGCGTGATTGCCAACCACGCTGAGTGTACCTTTGAACTCCTCCGTTACTCTTTGGGAGGAGACCGCCCCAGTCAAACTGCCCACCAAGCACTGTCCGGCGCCCGGATTCACGGGTCGCCGTTAGGTGACTAGCATAGCAAGGGTGGTATTTCAAGGGTGGCTCCACAACGCCCGAAAGCGTCGCTTCAAAGCCTCCCACCTATCCTACGCAAGATATACCAGGCATCAATACCAGGCTACAGTAAAGGTTCACGGGGTCTTTCCGTCTTGCCGCGGGTATGCGGTATCATCACCGCAATTACAATTTCACCGAGTCCGTCCTTGAGACACTGCTCCAGTCGTTACGCGGTTCATGCACGTCGGAACTTACCCGACAAGGAACTTCGCTACCTTAGGACCGTCATAGTTACGGCCGCCGTTTACCGGGGCTTCGTTTAGGAGCTTTACCGGCCTTTCGGCCAGCTGACCCATCCACTTGACCTTCCGGCACCGAGCACGCGTCACTCTGTATACATCCTCTTTAAGAGTTAGCACAGAGCTGTGTTTTTGGTAAACAGTCGCCAGAGCCATTTCACTGCGCCCTCAACATGTGCTTAACCGAAATCAAGCACACCTGTAGGGACCCCTTGTCGCGAACTTACGGGGTCAAATTGCCTAGTTCCTTAAGAACGGTTCTCTCGAGCGCCTTAGGATATTCTCCTCGCCTACCTGTGTCAGTTTTAGTACGGATACGCACCGTCGTCCTGTTTGAGGTTTTTCTTGGCAGTGACTCGGACTGCTCGGGCATCATAAATTGGCCCTTGCGGCCCCTTGGCACCTTATGCCGGTGGATTTTCCTACCGGCGGCGCCGCAGGCACGATAGCCACTACTGGTCGGCTTCCAGCCTCTATCACTGCGTCACCCCCACAGTTCAAACCTTCGGTACATAGTGCAGGAATATTAACCTGCTGTCCATCGTCTACGCCTTTCGGCCTTGACTAAGGGCCCGACTAACCCTGGGCGGATTTACCTTCCCCAGGAAACCTTAGGCTTTCGGCGAACAGGATTCTAACCTGTTTTATCGTTACTCATGCCAGCATAATCACTTGCTGCCGCTCCACCGCTCGTTTCCGTACGGCTTCAACGCTGACAGCAACGCTCTCCTACCGCTCCCCAACGGGCGAACCCGTTAGAGAACCCGCAGCTTCGGTGTCTTGCTTATTCCCGTTCATTATCGGCGCCAAACTGCTCGGCCAGTAAGCTATTACGCACTTTTTAAATGGTGGCTGCTTCTAAGCCAACATCCTGGCTGTCACGGCAATTCGACTTCCTTTGAAACTTAGCAAAACTTTGGGACCTTAGCTGGCGGTCTGGGTTGTTCCCCTTTTGTCAATGAAGATTATCCCCCGCAGACTGACTCCCGAGATAGTCTTTACGGTATTCGGAGTTTGGTTGGGGTAAGCAAGCGGGTAGCTCCTTATCCCCATTCAGTAGCTCTACCCCCGTAAAGTAGTTTCTCGAGGCTAGCCCAAAAGCTATTTCGGAGAGAACGAGATATCTCCACGTTTGATTAGACTTTTACTCCTCCCCACAGCTCATCCCATAACTTTTCAACGTTAACGAGTTCGGTCCTCCAGGGATTTTTACATCCCCTTCAACCTGGCCATGGGTAGATCACGTGGTTTCGCGTCTACCGCCTGCGACTCAATCGCCCTATTCGGACTCGCTTTCGCTACGGCTCCACACCTTAAGTGTTTAACCTTGCCACAAACGGTAACTCGCCGGCTCATTATGCAAAAGGCACGCGGTCACCCGTTGCCTGTCCGAAGACAGGCCATAGGGCTTCCACAGCTTGTAGGTGTATGGTTTCAGGTACTTTTAACTCCCCTAATAGGGGTACTTTTCATCGTTCAGTCGCCTTACTAGTCCACTATCGGTCGCCGAGTAGTACTTAGCCTTGGAGGGTGGACCCCCCAGCTTCGCACAGAGTTCCACGAGCTCCGTGCTACTCTGGAACGCCGGCAGTATCGCAGGGCTCTCGCTTTGGCATACAGGACTATCACCTGCTATGGTCGGACTTTCCAGACCGTTTTGCTTGCGATGCCTTTGTAACTGCTTACCGGCGCCCGCAACCCCGAGAAGCAAGCTTCTCGGTTTGGGCTGATCCGTCTTCGCTCGCCGCTACTAACGGAGTCTCGGTTGATTTCCTTTCCTGCAGGTACTTAGATGTTTCAGTTCCCTGCGTTAGCTTCACATGACCTATGCATTCAGCCATGGATGACAGGATCTGGTTGCCCAGTCCTGTCGGGTTTTCCCATTCGGAGATCCCGGGATTAACGGTTGCTCGACACCTGCCCCGGGCTTATCGCAGCCAGCCACGTCCTTCTTCGCCTCTCGACGCCTAGACATCCCCCATACACCCTTAGTA
>Ga0315294_10001145_pt1 | contig 28535 bp, 19 predicted proteins | sample YL17G13_40_MG_FD_203626 | JGI IMG/M metagenome (GOLD analysis project Ga0315294, IMG submission 203626) | Sediment microbial communities from Yellowstone Lake, YNP, Wyoming, USA - YL17G13_40 | ecosystem: Environmental > Aquatic > Freshwater > Lake > Sediment | place: USA: Wyoming | collected... | reverse complement strand
AACCCAAGGTAGGTCAATGATGCTGCCCCCGAAGCCCATAGACTCAAGTATCCTGAAACAGGTTTCAAAGCAGAGTGCCTCAACGAACCTGTCCTCGTCTTCTCCGAGCGCGTGTCTATTCTTGCGTACAATCTCCACTATTGAATTGAACACGGGTGTGGCCTCGTCAACCAAGGCCGTCTGGAAGTCGTCGCTTCTAGCTCTGGCCCTGAGTCGCACCTCTAGCGACTCGAGAGCGCTGCTATACATCTTCTCAGGTGCGACATGGACAACAAAGCCTGCCTTTGCCTTCCTCTTGAGCATGTCCAGTTCTCCCATCAGTTGCTGGACCTGGTCTCTCACCTCAGCTACGCGTTTCGAAATCGGGGTTCTATCGCCCTTAAGAAGGTCGACGAAACTGATGAGGTCCTCATTGTCTCCCTTGCCCCTTCTGTTCCGTATCAAGTCCGAATAATGCAGGATGAGCTCGTCCAAGAACAAGCCCACGACTTTCGCTCGAGTGGGAATCGAGGGGTCAGATGAATCAATGGGCAGTACTGTGCTGCACGTGACATCCTTGGCTGTTTCGGTGAGCACGTCGAGGGCCGCAAGCACGGTGTCACATGCCTTCTTGTCGCCCACCATCGGCCACTCGAATGGTTTCCTACGGCCGTCGCCTGCTATCTGTTGCCGCACGTGCCTCATGGTTTGAGCGGCAAGAATGTGACCTGTTGCATTCAGGACGAGACGACCTAGGTCTTGTTTGAGTAGGCAGTCAGCATCAATCTGCAGCCCTGCTGGGGTCATGAGCGTCAATGCGAACAGTGTCCGGGTTCTGGCTTGAATGACAGGATTGCGGACGTCATATCCACTCAGGATTCCCCTGACCTCGAAGATGTCAGCATCCATCCCCCTTCTGACCATCTCCGCTCTCATGAGATTCAGCAGTTGGTCTCTCGAAGCATCTGATTCGACTAAGCTTCTCACAATAGCATCAAAGCCTCGGTCTCTGAGTTCTCTCGGCGTGCTACTCGCCTCGAGTGCGGTCTTCGCAAGTGTCAGAAGCCAGAATGTGGAAGCCGCAGACATCACTGACAATCTTACCATGGTTTCGCGTGTGACGTTGGATAGGCTCTGGGCGGCCTTGAACCCAAGCCACTCGGGAATCTTTACAATGAAGTCTACCTGCTGTTCGTTCGATACGATCTTCGAGAGGATGCATCTTCTCATCTCTCGAAGGATATCTTCCGGACCGGCTTTAGGATGCAGGCTGAGGGAGTCCTTGGCCATCGCTGCTGTTGAGCGGGCGTCGAGTTGAAGTACCTCGCGCGCTACTCGGAATATCCAGGGCTGTTGGAGAGCACTAACAAGCGCCTTGATGTTTTGCGACAGGACTGTACTCACTTGCCGGCCTCCGTGAACAGAACTTGTGCAATCCCGTCTTCCGAAGCGACATGGCCAATCTTGGAGTAAATGAACTGATGCATCTCCACTATGGCTTCCTCAACGCCAACCTCTGTCCCAGCTCCAACGAGCTTGGTGAATGAGAGCTTGGATAGTTCAAGGCCCACATCGACGTCATCAGGACAGTCCATACCAGTGTCTTGTGTGAGGCTCAATACCCCGTCCAGTCTGCGATACCTTGTTTCGATCACTGTTCCCTCTGGATACTTGCGGTTTCGCACGTATACGCGGCGCCGAGGTATAACGCCTCGCTCATCAATGTCTTTCAGCAGTGTTCTGAGTCGCCCTGCCAGAACTGCGCCTGACACGTACTCCTCCTTCAGACTGCCGAGAGACACTGTGCCTGCAAGGCGGATTCCGACATTGATCTCCTGTCTTCGGGCCTGCCTCTTTTGCACAGTTTCCCTAATCGTTCTTCTCTGTTGGGGGAATGCCTGCTCAGTTGCCCATGATGCACGAAGTGTGACAGGCGGCTCTGTTACTGTTGTCACTGGTGCCGGCCTGTCCTTCCCCTGAGTGGCGAGCTCTTTCGGTACGTCAAACGTCCGCACGTTCTCTGGACGGAAACTGCTGAGGGTCATACCAAGCAAGTCCTTCTGTATCACTTCAATGAGGACTCCATCGACAGTTTCACGTTGGCGAGAGCAGTAGAACAGACCAGGCAGAAACGTATAGAGATTCATTGGTTCTATGTCAAGTTTCAGAGGATTCGCAAGGTGCAGCTCCTCGGGAGGGTCCACATGCGCTCCGGCTTCGCTGCGGCCAACAGAGGACTCGATTGGCAGCGGGTCTGCATTGTCATAGGCTGCAAGTAATGGATCATTCCATGAATCCGAATCATCCTGTTCGAAGTCAAGGTCTGATTCGGGTGACCCCAATACTATATCGCAGACGTTCTCGTGTGCCTCAAGCATCATCTGGTTCCCAGTTGGGACGTAATCAACGAAGGACACAGGCATCGAGAAGCCCATTCCTCGGAAATACCCAAGGTCTGAAACTCCCAGAAGCCACTCATCCTCCGGCAAGACGCTCTCTTGGATCTCTATTAGCCGAAGGGCTCTCTGTTCTGGAATGTACACTTGCGCACCACTGGTCCAATCGGGCCCCCGTTGCCCAGCTGCGATTTAGTCGATGTGGCATATATCTGATTCTGTTACGAGTCTATGTCTTCCAGTTCTTCCTCGTCTGCCTTGCTGCGATAATGGTGATGACCGAAATGAAGCCGATCAGTGCAATCGGTATAGCGGCGTCCATATAGTCAGCACTCGTGCGCGTGTCAAAGACTTGTGGGTCTAGTCCCATGAGATACTCTTCTAGGTTTGTAATTCCGTCCATATCCGCATCAAGGGCGGAATCGTCAAAGAGTGGGTCGAGCCCGTGCTCAACCTCCCAGCCATCGGGCATCCCATCGAACTCGCTGTCGTTGTTTCTCGGATCTGTACCATTCCGGAATTCGTACAGGTTGCAGAGACCGTCTCCATCGGGGTCAAGGAGTGAGTCTGGTACGAGTGGGTTGAACCCATTCGTGACCTCCCAGCCATCCGGGAGCGAGTCTGAGTCGGAATCGGGGTTCGAAGGAGACGTCCCGATAATGATCTCATAGGCATCGTTGAGGGAGTCATTATCCGAGTCCTTGTTGTAGAGCTCGGTCAGTGTCCAGTACTGATAGCGGTCTAGAGTTCCATCTCCCTCGATATCCGTGTCATATTGAATCTCTGTCTGGACAGATGATTGGCTTCCATTGGGATTGCTGACTTTGAGCCTATGCAGCCCATTGCTGGCGACTGTCAGATTGAATATGGTCTGCTTGAGCTGAGGGGTGGTGCCTTGGAAGGTTCCCAAAAGAGTCCCACTGGGTGCATAGAGACTGAATTGCGGACTACCTAGACTCCAGACTGCCGTGACCGCGAGCACAGTCGGAGAAGTGATGGCGACATTGTACGTTTCCGAGCCATAAGGGGATATGATGTCAGTCACCTTCAGGCTGGCTGGCTCTCCATAAGTGCGGGCCATGGTAAAGGCCATGCTCGCAGCAATCGAAGCAATCGTTTCCCGAGCCAACGTAAAGTTGTAGGATGGGTTGTCCCACGTATCTGTAGATGTGTGATACGCGTCATCATTGTCTGCACCACTCTCGAACGCAAACAAGACCTGCTCGTACCCGTTCTCGATGAATGACACGTGGTCTGAGGCCCACCAGAAGGACGCGGACTTGGAACTGACAGTCTTGATGAGGTTTGTCCCAAGGTTGTTGCTCATCATCTTCATGAGCTCAGCATAGTACTGACTGTCTTGATATGTCGCCTCAGAGTCCTTGTTGTAGGCCACCAGCACGCGCGCATTCGATGGGGCCTCATCGTCTGCAACGAGCAACATGTCGATGTTGAAGTACTGCAGGATATTCACGCCCCGCGCATTAAGGATCGCGGCAACCTCGTTGCTACCTAGCAGCCCTATCTCCTCGGCATTCCAAGCACAGAAGTAGATATCCAGCGGCCACTCGTACGATGACATCACACGGGCCATCTCAAGCATAGCGGCAACTCCTACTGCATCGTCATTGGCCCCGGGTGAAACTGAAACTGTATCATAGTGGCCTCCAACCATGAGGCAGGGAGCCGGCTGAGGTACCCAGCCGGGAAGACGCCCCACTACTGACATTCTCCCTCCCAACACCTCAACCTCAATCCGACCGTTTGACACGGACGTCAGCTGATCCCTTATCCATGACCGGGCTTGCTCATTCGCGCTGCCAGAAGAAGGCCGCGGTCCGAAGGCTGTCAGGTCTATTACCAGCTGCTTGCAGATGCCCTCTGAAACAGCCTCGAAGACTTCTTGGGAAAAATCAACCCCATATACTCTCTGAGAAGGCAGAGATAGTCCTTTGGGAGAGTCTAGGCCATGCTCTTCTGCTACTGGACATCCGAGTGCGGCAGGTGACAAGAAGGCAAACAACAGAACAATGAGGGCTATCCTTTGGTAGTACAACTCAGACGCTTCCAGACCTGTCGACAGACCTCGCTTGGGCTTAAATTCAGCCCCAGCTCATCTCTCCTGAAGCGATTGGCGGTCCTTGAACATAAGCAGTCAGTTTCGGGCAACCCCACAGTTCAAGATAGTGAAAGGTAAAAAGGAAGCGCGCAATCGTAAGAGGCCACCCATGCCAATCAAAGAGCTGCAGACAGCGGTTGAAATCAAGGACCCCATTTACGGCTACGTGGGTCTGACACAGCTTGAGAAGTCCATTCTGGACACAAAGCAATCACAGAGGCTCAGGCGCATCTCTTCTCCAGCATGTACGCATCTCGTGTACCCTGGAGCAGAGATCACGGCGATGGGAAGACTGCCCGGGATCCTGCGCATCACTCACATGTTCTTCGAGAACCTCAGCGCAGACACAGATGAAATCCAGTTGGCAAGGTTAGTTTCAATGATGCTTACGCTCGCACAAGGACCATGGGCGAATGTCATGGAAGAGTACCTCTTGGTGCGAGGTATGAGTCGACGAAAGCTAGCAGAGCTCATCGTGGCAAAGTCACAGATTTCAGACATCGTGAAAGACAGCGGTTTCTCGCTGAGTACCGTCAAGGATTCAATAGAGCGCGGAGTGCTAGTCAAGGGATCCCACGTAGATCTTGTCACTGCACCAATCAATCCTCAACTTATTGACAGCTTGAATAGAGATTCGTACTTTGCAGGGGTTGAGTATGCCCGTCTGGAATACCCGCGGCTATTTGCTCAGACACGCATCGTCAAAGACCGTGTAGCAGTGGAGCGAGGTTCCCTGTTCACACTTGAGTCGTATCTCTCTGCAGGGGTCAATATGTTTGAGGCCATATACTATCACAAGGCTGTGAGGGCCGGCGAGCTCATGCTAATGCGCATCTTGGATGAGGCGGGGTCCCAACTGATGCGGTTTCCCGACAAGGAAATCGAAACGTTCCTGGGCTATGACGATCTCACTTTTCGTGATGCTATCCTGTCGACTGGCTCAGATGCGTCAGAGGAAATGACATGGGCAAATCATCTCTTCCGCGACTATGACAAGCGCTATCTAATCAAAATGGCCAGCGACCGAGCGATATCTGACGAGCAGTTCCTAGGGAAACTCGCGACACCTGATGGCCTGTACGAGATAGAGCGCGAGATTGCCCAAGAGGCTGGCATCGACCCGAGGAATGTCTACGTCGACTACCCGGACCGTGTTTCAGTGAGCTACCATCCGGGCAAGTACTCGATGGAAGACCTTATGCTGTTCGAGCGGGGTTCGAGGGGGTATGAGTTCTGGCCCGTGACTGAGATGAGTCTCTTGGCCAGAAGCCTTGGTCGGACGCTGAAACCGGTGAGGGTCTATACGACACGGGGCTACAGGGCTAAGGTGAAGAAGGCAGGTGACCGTCTTCTTGAGAGCGTCGATGGCGTAGGGGCTCAGCTGGACTCTGGCGAACGCAGTTGAGTTTCATCAAGGCCTCATCAGACGCAGTTACTGCCGTCATGCGGAATCACAGTAGGGCACTCAGAAGAGAGCTGGCAGTTGCTGTTAATCATCGGCTGTCCCAAATACGGTATTAAAGGATGAACAGTCCCACCTGTTATTGCCTGGCTTTGAACCGGGACGAGGCGGAAGACATGTTCTGTTGTCGGAAGTGCGGCGAGCCTCTCTATGTTCGGAGTGTGGAACTGCGTGACATGATTCTGACCATGGACGTTCAATGCCTAAAGGGTCACAAGGGTGTCAGGCGTGCCTCTGAGCATCAGGCGCAAGGAATGGCGAATGAGATCTTTGGCAGGATGTTCGTCTGCTTGGAGTGTGGACTGAACATGACTCTCATCGACACGCAGACGGTAGGTCCGAAAGTCTATAGCGTCTTCCTCTGTCCTGTACATGGTCCTCAGAAGAGGGAATACCCTGCTGCTTTCATTCCCACGATCGGACTTGCGGGGGCCGAGATAGACAGCCCAAAATCAGTTCTTGAGTCATTCAAGTGCAGCACATGTGGGCAGCCGTATGCGATAGGCGATATCACCGAGAGGCATGCAGTACTCGAGATGCTGGTCCGATGCTCAAACGGCCACAAGGCAATCCGGTACGTGCCGACTTCTATAGAGCCCCCATTATTGAAGGGCATCCTGCAGCGCTTCGTTCATTGTGAAATCTGCGGTCTCCCAGGGACTGTATCGGGAACCGAGGAGCGTCGGGATATAACCAGGGTAATTACGTCCTGTCCTGTCCATGGGTTTACCAGGAAGGATGTTCCCTCCAGCCTGATCCCTGTTCTCAAAGAGGCTGTGTCTGAGATACCTGAAGACGCGGTCGTGAAGGCAATGCTAATGTCCCGCGACTGCACGCGCTCTCTTGTGATTCGGGCGATCGAGGAGGATCGGGCGGGATACAGATTCAGGTGTGTCTGTCCTGCTGATGGCCATCTGACAGACAGAGTCCTTGCATTGACATGGAGTGACAGCATTAAAGACCGAGTGACTGCCGGGCTGCTTTCGTGCACTGAATGTGGCCTCCTGACACACATCCTCCGTGCTAGAAAGGCCCGCGACAAGGTCAACTTCGAGATCGTCTGTCCGGTGCATGGCGTGCAAGAGAGATCGGTACCAGTTGGGGTGTTCGACTATGTCAAGAAGAGGGGGTCCGAAATGGACCATGAGCCCTCGATAGTCCGAAGCTTCATGTGCCAGAAGTGCAGGATGCCGCTCTTTCTCCGCGATGTCGAAGACCGTCGGGGACTGATTGAGTTTGAACTCGACTGCCGGAACGGTCATCGAGCGAAGAGGCTCTTCGTGCCGGGACTGGACCAGAAGACACTCGTCAAGGCTTACGAACACCTCTATCAGTGTCCGGAGTGCTATGAGCCACTCGACCTTGTCTACGTCAAGGATCAGGGAAGAGAATCGAGAGTCGTGCTCCTTTGCCCGCTCCATGGCAAGTATATCTTCGACGTCCCTCCTGATCATGCAGAGGCGATGCGGGGCGCGTTCAATGAGATTCAAGCTCGGAAGGCCAGGCCGCCAACGGAAGCACCGAAGCCTGCACCAGAGATCACCGCAGAGGAGATCGAAGAAAGCATCGATGAGGTTGCCGAGGTGGTCAAGGTCACTCGTGGGTGCGAGATAATAGGCGGCAAGTTCGACTACAAGGTCAAGGTGGAGAATCGAAGTGGCTATGTGATAACGAACGTGACGGTGAGCATTGTCGCGTATCCACAGGACTGCATGGAGTTGGGGGGCGAATCGGTCAAGTCAATCTCGCGAATTGAGGTTGGTGGCTTCCGGAGCCCGCAGTTCACACTGTATCCCACAAAGGACTGCGTGCAGGGTAAGGTTGTAGCCACCGTCTCATATATCGACTTCCGCGACCAGCTCCATACTCTCCCAGTGGAGCCCATAATAATCCGCTCTGTCTGCGACCTTCTGAAACCTTCAGAGAAGACATCCAAAGACTTCGACCTCATTCTCACTAGTCTCACGAAGACAGATCAGGAACAGACTCTGGAGTGGAACGCACGCATTCTGTTCACAAAGGCAGAGAAGCTTCTCCCAGCGAAGAACTTCCACATTGTCGACAAGGAAGAGCACGTTGTGGCAGGAGATTTCATTGGCACCATCCGAGGCTACGCTGAGGGCAAATACACTCAGAAGAAGGTCGCGGTCGTATTCCTGATCACTGGTGCCGAGTCTGGACGACATGCGCAAGTCAAGGTTGAGGCCCTAGGAGAGGACATCGCCATGCTGCCGACCACAATTGATGAACTTGCCGAGACCATGGACTCATGGATTTGTCTACGTTGTGGGGGACCTCTTGACTCAGAACAGGTCGAGGAGATGGAACAGCGCAGGCCAATCTGTTGCAGATACTGCTCACACACACTCACTCTTGGTCTCTACCTGCAATGAGCAGGCGGCCGCTTCATCGACAGTCTTGCTTTTGCATGGAGTGTCGCGGGTTTCAGTGCTCCTCCGTAGCTGAGTACCCCTTCCATTCGAGTGTGGTCTGTGGGAGTATGCCTATGTGGACGAGGATTCGGTCCACGAGTGAGTCCACTAGTTCCTCGATTGCATCGGGTTTGTGCCAGAATGCTGGGCTTGCAGGCAGCACGACTGCACCTGCTTGAGTCACTAGCTCCATGTTTCTGATGTGTATCAGGGTAAGGGGAGTCTCTCGAGGGACCAGAACTAAGTGTCTTCTCTCTTTCAAGCTGCAGTCAGCCGCTCGTGTGACAAGGTTGTCACTGTATCCATGTGCGATACCGGAGAGGGTCTTCATCGAACAAGGCACAATTGCCATCGCGTCGAGATGGAAGCTTCCACTGGATGGCCCAGCAGAGAGATCGTTTTCATCGTAGGCTTGGTCGACTTCAGCCTCAAGTTCCTCGACAGTCATATCCATCTCGTGTTTGAGCGTAGTGGCGCCCCACTCACTCACAATCAGATGGACTTCTTGACCCAGTCGCTTGAGAGTCCGCACGAGTCTGACCCCGTAGATGGACCCACTTGCCCCGGTAATGCAGACGAGTACTCGTTTCTTCACCAACATCTCACCGCCACACTGGTTCTTGGCACTAAGAATGGTCCCATTAACGCTTCTGGTTGAGCCTGCCGAAAAAGGAAGTAGTCGCTACAGAAGGAGTGTCATCAACAGAGAGAGCAGCAAGGCCACTCCTGCAGAAGAGGGCCCCACTCTCTTTGCGGCATGTGCTGCCTCAGTGACATCCTCTGTCAGGACATCAAACCCCTTCTCTCCATAGACCGTGATTCCTGTGAGTTTCCCAAAGCCCAGTCCTACTGTGACAGGTTGAAGACTTGCCTTGGCCTTCTCTGAAGCAATGAGGATGTGCTGAAGGATCTCTTGGCGTCGCTGTCTTCCAACAGGTGGATAGCCCTTGTTTGACAGGGCAACAGCATTCACAGCATGTGTGTCAGTAGTCATGACCTCTGCTTGGTCGTAGCCCTGTTTCCTGAGGGCCATTATGATATCCTCGCGAAAACCGGGTTCCATGTTGTTTCCGTCAATCGAAACAAATGACGACTTGACGGAGCCGGTCTGCAAGGCTATAGCCACGATTCCTCCCGTTCCCACCCCATCATCGATGGTGATGTCATCTGGCACATGGTAGTAGATTCCGAGAGCAACTTCCTGTTGTGCTCTGCTGTTGGTTTCAACGATGGCATCTGACACCGCGTCGATGTACTGAGAGGCTTCGGGATCGCAAGACATAACAGAAACCGCGTCATCATCTATGCAGTTGTGAGCGTCGACGATGGCGACACCTTTGAGTTGAGGAACGCGACTTATCGCAGTCCGCGCGGCCTCAAGGCCCACATCCATTGACACATCGTCGGTGAACTCGGGTGCGCTCGTCGTGATTGCGAGGGCGTTGTTGCCCACGAAGAGAGTCCAGACCTTGAATTTGCCCGAGTCGGTCCAATGTGGTCCTGACAACTTCGGTTGCGTGTTGGTTTCTTCTATCAAGCGATCAATCTCTGCCATGACCTTGGGGTACTCAGCTTTCGACGTCAGGTTTTGATGATGCGTGCAAGTCCCATGCATGACAAAAGCTGGAACACCGTGTTTTGACTTCACGTGCTGTATGATCACCGATGGAAGATGGCTGCTGCCGATATTCCTGAATGGCCCGGGATGGACATACAAGACTATGCCGACTGCATGGAGCTTCTTTTCTGATTTGAACAGAACGACCTGCATAGGGACCTCCTGAGCTGTTCCAATCGATGTCAGGATGTCCTCGAATGGCTCGGGGTTGTCCACGAGATAGGCGTGACCGAAGGCACGTAGCAGCTTGGGGCCGCTGATACCAAGATCTCTCTCAAAGGGCCTGCTGACAGAGCGAAATAGGTGCATGACGACAATCGTGAAAAGGACAAGCGCGACAGGCAATGCTAGCAGCCAGGATTGGGGTGGTTGAGGGACTGCATCTGTCACGATGCTCAGAAGCAATGACAAACAGAGCCAGATCGTCGTGGGGATGAGAGCAGCGGCGAAGTTCCGCCAATCTGGATAGTCGCTGAGGCTTGTCACAAGAAAAGCGAACAACAAGTAGGCGACTCCGGAACCAAACATCCAAAGTCTAGGCTCGAACCATGAGGATCCTGTGATCAGGTCAAGCATGCTCCCGACGAGACCCAGTGAAAGCCAGAAGATGATACCGAACTGGACTGTACCAGTTGTCCTTCTTCGATCCAGAGGAGAACCTTCCTTCTTTATCGCTAAATACAGCAGTTCAGTCCCGATGAGCACAGGTATTCCTAGGAGGACCAGATAGTAGGCAATAACCTCGGGCAGAAGCAAACTGGGAAACCTGAGAACTCTAAGGGCTGCAGCCAACAGCGAAGTGGCCGCCACAGAGAGAATCATCCTGAAGACAATGATTCTATAACTAGGAAGTTTCCACACCCTGCTGTAAAGCCCTGTGGTTTCCTTTACCTTAGCTCTCTCTCCCAATTGGACTTCCACCGGTGTTGTTCCGTCGACGGCTGAGCGTAGTCTTATCAAACTTCCCCTGTGTCTAGGTGTTGATGTTGTCAGCAGGATTTCGCTGGACGTTCCCGGACTGTGCGAGATACCTTTACTCGATGCTCCATGTTCATAGTTTGCTGGCAGTCACCAAGGACGCTCCGAGAAAGAGGTAGGACTCAGCCCCCATTAGTCCCGCTAAAGGTTCCCCCGAGAAAAAGCTGAACACCCAGAGGGCGCTTCGCACAAGCGCCAACAGCATTCCCGCGAGTCCGAGAGCCATGGGCACGAACAAGCGACCACTCTTGAACACCCACACCAACAGTATCATGGTCAAGACAACCATTGAGAGGCCAAGCGCAACAGGTGTCTTGGTCACAATCTCAATCGGACCTCTTGTCGGATTCTGACCGCTGACGACGAACAACACAAGACCTGCGTACGCGACAGAAGGCACGACGAGTGCCGCCCACATGGTCCTTGGGTTCATGTATCCCAGTACTTCCCTTGATGTCAACAAGTAGCCCACTGTGCCTACTGCCCAGAGAAGGATACCAATGAGCTGGATGAGATCGACTATGAAATGGAGAATCTCGTTGTCAATGAGCAGCGACATGGTTGCTGCTGTAAGTTCAGAGATGAGGAACGCCACCAGACCAAGCGAGATTGACAGGTTCAGGATATGCAGGTGGTCCTCTCTAGCAAGCCCCTGGCGTCCATAGAGTGCCAAGCCTACGGCGCTCATCAGCAGCGCAGAAGCGGGAGCTATGACCGAAGCAAGTATGACTGCGAGTGAATGGAGCAGAAGGATCTCAAGAAGGAGGGTAACAAGAAGTAGACCTATGCCTGCCGCTAAGAACGATGCAGCAATAAACTTGCCCCGCAATTAAGCATCTGAGCTCCTCTTGGTTTCTCCCGGTCGATTCGCCCGCGCCCACTTTTGACTTTTGCTGCTTGGGGTTTCTGCTGGTCGTTCTATTTGAATTGAGCTCTTGATTGACCTTTCGTTCGCTCTACTCGGCCTGCATCCGCTCCCACTGGATGTCATATGCTCTGCTTGGGAATTTCCGTTGGACATCTGCTCTAGTTCTTGATAGGACCGCCTTCACAGGCTTGTGGCCGATAAGTTTCTCGACCTCCTTCGTTACGAAGCGAAAGAGCACATCGAACCCTTCGGCAATCGTGTCGGGTGTGATATCGCCCCTGACTGTGGCCGTGGTCAGAGAGCTCTTCATGCCTAGATCCATGTTCTCCTCCACGTTCACAAACGCAAGCCATGGGTGTTCACTGAGGAGCGATTTCCGCACATCAGAGAACACGCGCTGTACAGTCCTGAATCCCAGAATCTTCGCGTACATTCCAATCATCGTCTGCAAGGCCGATGTATGAAGAACAAGTGCGGCTTGGGAAGGCGAAACCCTCTCCACAGCCTTGTATCTAGCCAAGAGAGCAATGTCATCCAGAAAACGCTTCAAGTCAGACGTCTTCACTCTCTCAGCGGCGATCATAAGAGGTGTTTCACCATCCAGCTCCGTGAGTGCCTTAGTGGTTTCTTCAGAAACACCGCTCACTCCTCCTCTTGTCCCCATAAGATCAGTTGTCTGGTAGATGTCATCAGGCTTTACGGGGTTGGTCAGGAGAACGGCCTTCTCCCAGACGGCTTCTGCGACCCAGTTCAGGGCGACTTCGATGGGCACTTCAAGGAAGTCAGCCGCCTCTTTGACAGTACACAGTGGCGGTATCAACCTGAGAAGGGCCACAACCTCTGCGTCCTTCGTGTAGAACTGCCAGTCCCGCTTTACCTGGATGATGCTGTCCGGATGGACTAGATCCCGGACAAATTCCTCGATGACATCGCGGTCAAAACGCGTATGAACCGCAAGATCGAGGTCGACCCACCTTAGCACGTTGAACTGCTCCTCGAACTTAGAAATCGTCCTACGCAGCTTCTCTCTGAGCTGGACCGTGTCCTTCACGGCAGAGAGCGCGCCCAGAGTCCAGTTACCAAACTCGACAAGTATCTTGTAGTCCGTCCCTTCGAAAGCCCTTGTCTGCGAAGTCACAGACTTTGTCGCTTCGTCAAAAAAGGAAGTCATTGCCACGACGAATGAGGAGAGGAGGTGAGGGTCGAAGATGGGCGGGTCGATGAAGTCATGATAGTACATACAGATCCCTGTCTCGCGTTTCACAAGATAGACGCTCTTGACTTCCATCAGGCGGTCTCCTCTCTGAAGGATTAGTGAAGGCTTTATGAATTGATGGTTGGTCGTGCTCCAAGCAGGCGCTGATTCTAGAAATGAGTTCGAACCTTTTTGAGCCTTCTAGTTAGTGCGCCCGAGTTATGCCCTGTGTTGAGTCCGGACTGTGCCAAGTGGTTACTGCTTTAAGGTGACCAATCAGAAGGATGAGTATGCCAGAGGATTACGCCATACGGTGTCCAGTCTGCAACGAGGGTAATCTGTTGGTACGGTCTGTGCTTTACCCTGTACCATTCTTCAACCAGCTCGTCATGTTCATGATTGAATGTCCGGCATGTCACTTCGCACACAACGATGTGTTTGCCACGGAGCAGAGAAAGCCGAGCCGCTGGACTCTAAGGGTGGACCGCCCCGAACTCCTCGATACTCGCGTAGTTAGATCAGGCTCTGGCACGATAAGGCTGCCCGACTTTGGAATAGACATCGAGCCGGGTCCTACCGCTGAGTCTTTCATAAGCAATGCTCAGGGTGTCCTGCTGCGTACGCGTCCAGTCGTGGAGGCTGCAGTCAAGTTTGCAGACAGGAAGGACGAGAAGAGGCGGGGCCGCCAGATCCTCGCACTCATCGATAAGGCAATGGAGGGCAAGGTGCCCTTCACTCTGGTGATTGAAGACCCCGCTGGAGTCAGTGGCATACTCCCTGACGACATGACTGTGGTCAAGTTCGAGGAACTTAGTATCGAGGAAGCATCGATGCTAAAAGGTGCTCCCGCGTGGCTCGACGAGATAAGATCAGACTATGAGGAGCGTAAGGGCTAAAAGGTTTCCAAGTTGACCTGAGGAAACCGTAGGCCTCGCGAGTGTGGCCTGTTTGAAATGGGCCGATAGATCAGCGGTTAGATCGCCTGATTTGCATTCAGGAGGTCGCGAGTTCGAATCTCGCTCGGTCCATTCCCCACACAGCGCCATCCAGCTGTGTTGACTTCTGGCATCAATCTGTTTCTGGTCTGAGCTTCACGCACAACTCAGTGCGGCAGACGCTCTCAGCCGTGTTCCCGCTGTCTGCACCTCCTTTCAACTGGCGGGCTGCAGGCTCCAAGCCGATAGAGGATATCCTTAAAGGGAGCGAATCTCGGCGGGGCGGCAATAATCGCACAGGTGACTCTGCAAGTCCGGTCCGTTCTGATTCGAACTTGCATTCATGCATAGTCTATGTGTGGTGAAGCTAAACATGCAAGGGTTATTCGATACATTCCTCAATCACTTTGCCCTACACGAGCAAATCATGGTCTTCCTTGTGATCGGAGCTGCTATCGTGAGCCTTGTCTACGCCTCTTGGCTCTGGTCAGGCGTGAAAGCCAAGGACAAGGGCACAGAACAGATGGTGGCCGTCTGGAGCGCAGTTCGAGAAGGTGCATTGGCCTATCTCAACCGTCAACTCAGAACAGTCGTCCCGATTCTGGCCGTACTAACTATCCTGCTCTTTGGAAGCGTCTACATCGTTCCGCCCACAGCGGGAGCTCTCCAAGTCTTCGGGACAGAGGAGAACGCCAGAGTCTGGGTCGCAATCGGCAGGACAGTGGCATTTGTCATGGGTGGAAGCTTTTCACTCGTTGTGGGGCAACTTGGAATGCGTGTCGCCGTCAACGCCAACGTCAGAGTTGCGCAGGCAACACGGGCTGGTGGTGAGCGTGGCGAACGCTACAACCACGCACTCGAGATTGCCTACCATGGTGGAACGTTCACTGGCATGCTCACCGATGGTCTCGGTCTCATGGGCGGGACCACGATTTTCATATTCTTCGGTGCCGCCGCACCGGATGCCCTGCTGGGATTCGGCCTCGGAGGGACTCTGCTCGCTCTATTCATGCGAGTTGGAGGTGGCATCTACACGAAGGCCGCTGATGTGGGCGCAGACCTCGTGGGCAAGGTCGAACAGGATCTGCCCGAAGATGACCCCAGAAATGCGGCAGTCATTGCTGACCTGGTGGGCGACAATGTTGGTGACTGCGCAGGGATGGCTGCAGACATTTTCGAGTCCTACGAAGTGACCATAGTTTCAGCCCTGATTATCGGTATCTTTCTCTATCTTGATCCTGGACGTGGTGGCCTGCTGATTTGGATTGTGTTCCCGCTGGTCGTGCGTGGCATTGGTGTCATCTCATCGATGCTAGGGACCTACGCTGTTTCTCTGTGGGGCAAGTACCTACACAGGGAAGTAGGAGCAGAACACGCGATGTTCATGTCCTATGAGCTGTCGAGCGCATTCACCATATGTGTTTCTCTCATACTCTCCTACCTCTACATGGGTGACATCCGATTCGGGTTTCTGATAGCAATCGGTGTAATGCTCGCGGTTTCGTTCAATCCAATCACGAGCTACTTCACCTCGACTGAGAAGCCTCCAGTGAAGGAGATTGTAAAGTCAACAGACACTGGCACTGCCACCTTGATACTATCCGGTCTTGCTTCTGGTTATGAATCAACAGTAGCGGCCTTGTTTGCCATCGTGACAAGCTTTGTGCTGTCGTGGCTCATGTTCATGGGTGACAATGTGATGGTGCTCTACGCCATCGCCCTGGTCGGTATTGGAATGCTTACCCACACTGGCAACAACGTGGCCATGGACTCATATGGTCCAATCAGTGACAACGCAGGCGGCATTGCTGAACTCTCCCCGGGTGACTTCGACGATACGTCCCAACAGGTCTTGGCTGACCTAGACGCAGTCGGCAACACAACAAAGGCAATCACGAAGGGTGTTGCAATCGCATCTGCAGTGATAGCAGCGGTGAGTCTCTTTGACAGCTTCATCGTTTCCGTGAATGAGAGGTTGATTGCTTTGGGACAAGCGACCATTCAGCTTCTACTGTCTGATCCCATAATCTTCTCTGGGCTTCTGATTGGCGCTGCAATCCCCTGGATGTTCTCAGCCCTGAACATCAAGGCTGTGGCACGTGCGGCGGGCCAGATGGTCAAGGAAGTTCGCAGACAATTCCGGATCCCCGGTGTCCTAGAGGGCACTCGAAAGCCTGACTACGACAAAGCAGTTGGAATCTCAACGGAGGCCGCTCAGAAAGAACTGATTAGCCTTGCTGTGATGGCGATTTCCGCCCCCTTGCTGGTCGGCGTTCTGCTGAACATCCAAGCGTTAGGTGGTTTCCTAGCCGGCATCATCGTTTCTGGCCAGCTGCTGGCCGTGTTCATGGCTAATACTGGTGCGGCATGGGATAACGCGAAGAAGTCCATCGAAGATGAGCCGCGTGATCTGAAGCAGAATACTGGAAAGGGCTCAGAGCGCCACAAGTCGAGCGTTGTGGGCGACACTGTGGGGGACCCCCTGAAGGACACTGCCGGACCTGCTCTCAATCCGATGATCAAGGTGATCAACCTGATCTCCCTGATTGTCGCTCCTGTACTCGTGACCTACAAGTTCGGAGCCGACATGATGGTGAACTTCATGCTCGGAGGCGTGGCCCTAGTTCTACTCGCCGCTGTTATCTGGGCCGTCCGCAAGAGCACTAAGCCTTCGGATTTCGGAACGGGGCAGATTGCTGCAGTCGAACAGTAAGTGTACTCAAGTCGAAGGTGGCGACTACTGCCACCTTCCTCTCTTCTTTTTCTGTTTCCTGCCGCGTTCTCTCAGTAGGATTTGGATTTGTTCAGAAATCACTTCCGGCAGGACAATGAACCTATATCCAGCGTAGTTCAAATCATAGTGAACGGTCCGGCTCCGGAAAATGAGAAAGTAGTTGGTATTCGCGTGGTTAGGAGGGGAGATATGAAAAGTCCAGAGCCGGACCTTGAACCTGCACGCTGTCTATTATATATTAAGTCTTGAGTTTGAGGAAAGGAGCACATATTGCTATACACGCACACTGTCATCAAGCGAGTCAACTGAGTAGCCGGGCCCGCGCCCCTTTCAGGAGATTAATAACCCCACTCCTGACCCAGTCTTTGCCTGTACCAGCGTTGTCCGCGTTTCGTCAGTCGATATGCTCCCTCGAACTCCTCAATGAGGCCCATATCCACCATGCTCTGGATTGCTCCAAAGAGCTTGTCTTCAGATGATGAAGTGGCTTCGAGGAGCTTGGGGAAGGTCATCTTGCCCTCTCGCTTCAAGTGTTGAGCGATATCGAACTTGCCTACAGCTCGGGTTTCGCTGCGGCTGATTATCTGGCCGCAGTTCGTACAGAGCAGGTCTCCCTTGAGGTCATCACGTGCGACCTCATTGCTGCCACAGACTGGGCACGTCGAATGTGCGAATCTGAGACTGCGTCTGTTTGACATGATAAATCCAGACTTCGGGCGCCCCAATCGTTGATAAAACTAGCGAAGTGGGACTAATCACTCACTTGGTGTCTGGTCGGGCTCCTGTGATAGACGTTCGAAGAAACCCTCGTAGTCGAGTTCGAAGGCTACACGCAACCCGGGCCTAACCCTCTTCTTGTTTCCATCAAGTTCAACATAGCGCTGCCTTGCCAGTTCTCTGAGATCCTCTTGTACGCTCTTTATCGTCTTCTTTCGAAACTCCTTGACACGACTGACAGGCACCCAGCCTCCCTCTTGGTAGGCGAGGGTCATCACAACAAGCAGCGTCGCGGCGAGCCTGTCTGGAAGCTTGGACTCCCCTTCTTCAGGAGACCCTGTCCCTTTTGTGTCTAGGTAGAACACATGGCCAATTGGGTTGTGGCGGATTGTCATCCCTAGGGGTTGAAGGATCTCGTCTAGCTCGGAGAGCCTCTTGAACAACACCCCCCGTCCGATGTCTTCGGGCAGTCCAAGTGCGTCCAGCATGTCTTCAACACCTGCGCCAATCGGGTCACCTGACCTCGTGATGAGCCTCATGAGAACGGAGTACTCATTCATTGTTACGCCGCCCAGCATGTATCACAATGACCGAACCTCAGTATTCGTGTATAAACTCTCTCGAAGGAATCCCTCCTCAGCGCGATTCAAAAAACGGTAACATCTCGTGACTCTGTCAAGTGACCCCCGGATGTGGCTTCGCGTTATATACTAAGTATGAGCAGTGTGACTTGTGGAACAATATGGCACACGAAAGCGACTCCCGAATGACAACTGTTGTGAAGAACAGCAGAACTGCGAAGGTTTCTACCACTGAAGCAGTGGCCTATGCCTTCATGACTGTAGTGAGGTGAATACGATGATTGCCGTAAGGATGAAGTTGAGGATTCACAGACAAAGAGGACCCGGACTCTTGGCCTTGGCTCCAGCGATTCCTCTTGCCTGCCTCTCAAAGTGTCTGACTGAGATTGGGCCGTGCGAGGCGGGCCCCTGGGCTTCCATAAGGCGCTGACAGATATGTTCATGTTGGATGCCCCCACCTCGACCCACAGGCCGCGAAGGGCATCACGTGCGGAAGAGCCCTCTGTTCACAGGGTCATATGACACGATGCCCCTAGAAATCAACATCACGATGAACAAGAAGCGTTTCAGAAACTGATCGAAGTCTTTGGTCGCGAGGAGATCATCGATTTTGGTTTCTCGCCCCTTGTGCAGGGTGTGAGCGAACCTGTCCAGTTCCTCAAGAAAGACCGAGTCTTCAGTGGCAAACGTGAAGCCTTCGGGCACGCCTACAGAAGTAGGAAGAGGTTCCTCGGGTTTCCGTTTCGAGTGAAGGTCAATTCCTCTCAAGATTCTGTCTAGCGAACGATCGAGTCCGGCCGGTTGTATACTTGCCATGATCACAGGCTGCCTGTACCGTATCAGCCTTGCAAGTCGCATCGGACCTATCGACTTCAGTCTGCTCACGTAGAGCTCAGGAGCTGCCAAGATACGTGCCAACTCCTGAACTCGCGTCACCTTCGTGCCAAGAATGTCATTCAGCATCTCGTCGATGTCCAGTCTGCTGTCAATCTGTGCCGCCAGCTGCTGCAGCTCTTTGTACGCCTCAGTAAGGCGGAGCTCAAGGGGGTCCAGTTCGCCGCGTCGAATATCATCAGCCATCTTGACGACACGCTGATTCAGTTCGCGAAGCTGGCTCACTCTGACAATCCCTCTCCTATTGCCCGGAGAAGACCGGGCTCTCTATGATCACTGATGGTTCGACTCCACCGGGCGAAACGACGCCTATCCTTCGGTCTGCATGCCTGAGTAGATGAGTGCTCTTGGCAGGAGTGAAGAGGATGAACTGACTCCTTCGTGACGAATCGTATAGGAGCCTGCTGACAAGCTCAGTGTTGGTTGCATCAAGGAATGTGTCGATTTCGTCCAGTGCATACACAGGGCCCGGGTTGAACCTTTGCAGAGCAAGAATCAGTCCTATCGCTATCAGAGACCTCTCCCCTCCGGATCCGGCGCTCAGCTTGTCATAGCTCTCTCCTCGGATTCTGGATCTGAAATCGACACCATACTCGCCGTCAATCAGTGACAGCTCGAAACGGACTTTTCCAGAGAACTGTACGCTACTCAGGACTTTCTCAGTTTCTTTCTCAAGTCTTGAGAGAGCGTCTTTCATGCCTGTCAGATACTGCCCTCTGATATTCTTGACAGTAGACTCTGCTTCATCTAGCTCTTCTCTTAGATCGGTCACCCTGCTCGAGAGTTCTGCCAGCCGCTCCTTAAGCTTAGACTCAGTGTGAGCGAGGCTCTCTAACACGTCCTGATACTCGTCCAGCAGATGACGAGTGCGTATGAGTTCTGCCCTTGCGTCATCAAGAGGTCTCACTCTCTCGGGTCTCGGGTGCTCACGAGTTGTTTCACTTACCTGTTGATGCTCATCCTCCATGTTGTCCAACTGTCTCTTTGCCTGGATGACCTGCAGTCTGCCGTTCTTAATTGTCAGGTTCAATTCAGTGAGCTTCTCGCTCATGGAGCGCATTGAGTCTCTGATCTCACTGAGCCTCTGCTTGAGGGCAGCTTGTGTCTTAGCCATCTGCTCCCGGCTGGACTTCAGTTCGTCTATGGCAGTGAGAATGGTCGAGCCCTCACTCTTGGACTGCTTCAGATCCTCCCGCACCTCTTCGAGCCGCTCTGACAACATCGTGATGCTCTCATCCAGTTGCCGGAGTTCCTGTCTCTTGAGCTCCTCTTCCTTCTCTATGCCGTGAAGGCTTGACTCTGCCTTCGAAACATCTCCCTGCAGACGTTTCGTCTTGATCTTCACAGCCGACTGCTGACCTACCAGCCTGCTTCTTTCCACCGGCTGCGTGCTGTCGAGTTTGCGTAGCTTCGTCTGAGTAATTCCCAAGCGTCGCTGCAGTTCCTTGAGCTGTTCATCCGTTTCTACAACTCTCTCCTCTATCTGGGGGATGCTGTCTGAGAGTACTCTCTTTCTCTCCCATGTTCCGCTCCACCGTGTGACTTGGCTGACCAAGTTCATCACTTGCTCCCTCTCTTTCTCGGCCTTTTCTATCTTGGCCATCAAGTCTGTGAGTCGTTTCCTGACGAGCGTCAGTTCCTTGTCTGCCTTTTCCAATCGAGTCTGAAGCGGTGCCGTAGAGATGACACCGGTTGGTTCGCACTTGGGGTAACTAATCGTGACAGTCAGCTGAGACCGCGTGAAATAGCCATCCATCGAGACAGCTGGCAGTCCTGTCTTGATCACCACGAGGGCTGCCACCCTACTGCTAACCACCAGTACGACGTCCCCGAAGGCACGGCGCACGAGTTCCCTCGCTGCTGGGTCAGGCGCGACTCTGTCCCATAACCAACCTTCCACTCCCTCTAGGTCCGGAAGCTCGTGGGGAGGAAGGGTGTTATCTTGTCTGACAAGGACTACCGGTGAAGGCGCAAGTGCTTTGTTCCTTAGCCTTACAAGGAGCGTGTAGTCCGGGTCGTCGCATGCAATGAATGCAAACGCCATGTTACCAGGGAGTACTGCTTCAATGGCGAGTGACATATCCGCTTCGCCGGCCAACGATTCGAGAAGCGGTCCCACGACAGTCTTCATTCCATGTTCGGACACTGTATGCTTCAATTCGGTGACGGTCTGCGGGACTCGTTTCGAAGTTTCAGACATGCTGATTCTGATTTCTTCGGTTTCCTTCTGCAACTGCGCAGCAAGGCTTGTTTCTCTTAGGCGGGTTTCGTTCAGTGCTGTCAGCTCATTCTCCAGCTGAGACTTTCTCCTTGCCAGTTCCTTCTCGTCTGCCTTCTCCAAGACCGCCCAGACATGTCCCCACTTGGTTTCAATGGTCTGAAGTTCTGCCTCTTCGACCTGAAGCCGTTCCTTAAGGCTCCTAAGAAGAGCGTCCTTTCCTTGCGTTTCAGCCTGAAGGGCCCTGTAATCTCCGAAGACCTCGGCTCTTTGAGCGTTCCACTCGGAAAAGGCTGCTAGCTGGTCCTCTATGGTGACCCGCTCTTTCTCAGTTTCATCAATTTCGCGTCTGAGAGTCCTGAGTTCCTCCATGGACTGCTCCTTGGCCTTTGACGCATGAGCAATATCCTCAGTCAACCTGTCCTTCTTGCGCTTCTCGGTACTCACGTGTTGTTCGAGCTGTCTGACCTCAGCCGCCTTCTTCTTAGTGTCATCTTCAAGTCTGAGCAGTCTGCGTTCCTCGTCGTCAATCCTTGCCTCGACTGCTCCAATCTCTCGCTGGACATTACCAAGCTGGCTTTCAGCTTCTGCACGCTGGTGCTCCAATTGCGCCGTGCCTGCTCCCACGGTCCTCGACTCGTCAAGGACCCGTCCTATGCCTGACTCCATGCTCTCGATCTCGAGCTTAGTCTTTTCCATTCGAGCTACCAAGTCGTCGAGGACGGCCCACTTGACCTCTATGTCCAGTTCTCTTTCTACCTTCTGGAGGCCTCTCTTCTTTTCAAGTCTGACGAGGTCATGCTGCAGCAGCCCAATCTCTCCCTCGACCGCTCGCGACTCTGCGATGGCCAACTCTAGGTTTCCTCGTATGTGGTGCACTTGGGTCTCTTGAAGCAGAATTCTATCCCTCGCGACATAGAGGCCAGTCCCTTCCTCTACGAGCTTTCTGACCTCAATGGGATCCATCTCCCGCAAAGAGTTGATCCGCTCCTGGGGCATGAACACGAGTGGATTGTCAGGTTCCAAGCCGAATGACTCAATCAGTGTCCTCAGCTCGGCCGCTTTCACATGCTTCCCGTCAACATAGGCTCGGGGCACGCCATCTCGATCTATTCTCCTAACCAGCTTGCGATCCTGCCCGTCAGCACTCAGTACCAATTCGACTTCCGCTGAGCTGGCTCCATGTCTGACAAAGTCACTCCATTTTGTGTACCTGTTCTCTCTCTGGTTCGACCCGAGTGCAAACTTCAGGGCGTGAAATATCGAGGTCTTGCCAGAACCGTTCGGTCCGACGATAACAGTGAGCCCGGGGTCAAAGGCCACGGTTCCATCATAGAAGCTGAGGAAGTCCTTCAGCCGGACCGATGCGATGTGAACCTGAGTTCCCGTCATAACGGCACCTCAACGTTCAGCGTCCCATTATTCTCGCTAGCCTGTCATGGCTCTTCTTAGCTCTAAGAAGCCTTGTGAGCCTGTCCTCAGGCGTACCGCCCAGTAGGAACGGATATTGGCTCAAGAAACTGCGCTCGTTAGAGGACAGCGGGAGTCCCGCGTTGAGTGATTCTACGACTCGCTGTGTCTTGGCGAAGTCTTCTCCGACCGCCATCAAGTATAGCTGATCCAGAAAGCTGTCCGGATAGACCTCGGCTACTCTTCCCACATCTGGAGCTCTCTCACTCTCGAGTCTGTCTACTGTGGACCTGACATACCCCTTCTTTCCAACAGGCAGCACTCCGCTCTGACGAATGAGCTGCTCAAGCTTTTCGGCACTGACTTGCCCTTGACCCTCTGGCTGTGTCATCAACAAGCTGACCGCGAGATGCTTCACGTCTGCAAAGCTCCAGCCCTCGGTCATTTCTGCTACTACAGACGCATCAATGTCGGTTCTACCCTTGAGGACCTGCTCTAGGACTCTGACCCGATCCGTGCTTGTGGCTGAATCGAACAGATATGCCCTATCGAATACCGAGAGTATCCCTGGGTCTACTCTCGCAGGAAACGTGGAGGATGCGACAACCAAGACATCATCCTTGTCCCAGCTCACATGCTCGAGTTCGCTCTGCAGGACTGCTGCTTCGGGCGCGTCCTTGGGCCCCAACATCTCCAACCTTTCGACGAACACGAGGCTAGGCGCGTTTCTGCGTGCAAACTCAACAATGGTCCTGATTGACTCGATTGTGAGCTCGGAGTTGCCCAGAATCTCCGCCAGCCTGAATCGAATGGTCTTGATGGGCATCTCAATCGCGATATGATTGACGAAGGCCTCGAAGTCAGTACCCAGACTTCCAATCAGAACCGCTCGCCCTCCGAACTCAATGGACCTCTCCTCCAGTTCGGGCTTCTGGCTGGCTTGCCTTCTGATGACAGCGAGAAAGTCGGCGGCTCTGTCTCTGACAGAGGATTGGCTGACTCTGTTTGCCAGTATCTCCTCGGGCATCACAAGCTGTAGGGTTTCTGCGTGGCTTTCCTCGTCACCCATTTTGGGACCCCTCTTTGCGGCTGCAGTGAGGCAGCCTTGGGAAGCCATATTACCTATTCGGAGTGACAGTGATTCCGCGCCGTTCGAAGGAGGCCAACCTAGGCGCTCATATGCCATTGCGCACAAATGGCCGCAGCCAAAAGCTGCTTTCAAAGAACAGCGTCCAAGGAGATACCCCAATGAGCAGCCCCAGTGACATACTACGTGAGCAGGTCTGGAAAACAATAAGCACCGTTGAGAGCAGGGGCCTGTTCGTGCACTCGGCCGATATGCCAGTGAGGTTCGTGTCTGCCAGAGGCGATAAACAACATACCAAGACTACAAGGGTTCCCCTAATAGTTGGCACGTGCGTGCTGAACGCCCTCGTCCCAAGATCGGCCATGCTGCTCATAGGGGGTCACGGTGGGGGAAAAACAACCCTTGTCAAACTGCTTGGACGCATGATGACGGGCAGGAGCATAGAGGAGATAGAGGATGGGATTCTAAGGGGTCACCCTCAGCTAACAGAAGAGAAGATGGTGGCGACGCTCCGCCCCGGCCCGCTCATGAAGGAAGGCCTGGAAGTTGTGGTCTGGCGGAGATTCGTGACCGGCTTCTGGAAGATTATCGATGAGGTCAACAGGCTAACTCCATACACACAGAACATACTGCTTTCAATGCTGGCAGAGGGCGAACTGAAGTACTATGACGAAGTCAAGAGGTGCGACGAGTATTGTCTTTACGCCACAATGAACCCATCAGACCCCGGCACCTTCGAAACACCGATCCCGTTCATGGACCGTTTTGGAATCGCCGTGCCAATCACAATGCCGACTATAAATGACCTCGAACTCATTCTTTCCTCCCGGGACGAACGCTTGTTCGGCTATGACGAGCTGTGGCAAGTTCCAGCAATCCTCAGCGAAGAGGATCTGCTAACCATATGGAGCATAGTCGACAAGATGCCTGTTTCGCCCAGGGCATCAGAGTTCATACGTGCTCTTGTTCGTGAGTTCGATGCGTGCATCCGTACGGACAAGAGTCAGGCACAAGATATGACTGTCGAGTCAGGGCTTTGTGAGGGATGTCATTTCAACACTGCCAAGAGCATATGCAACAAGGTGGTCATCCCTCTAAGTGTAAGAGCGGCCAAGGACCTAAACAGATACTGCAAGGCTGCCGCGTGGCTTGTTGGGGCTTCCGAGGTCGATATTGAAACCGTGAAGTCGATAGCCCCTCTTGTGCTCTGGCACCGCACACGACTGTCACGCAGTGAGCTCGAACGGTCACCCTACTATGGCGACCGTTTCGCCTTCACTCAAGAGATTGTCGAGCTGGCCTCAGCACGGTTTGCGCAGAGGGATGCTGCTCTCAGTCTTATCGAGAGGCTCAAGCAAGGAGATGCGCCGAAGACTGCTCTCGAAGAGCTCAAGGAGATGGGGAAGAGCGACTTGCTCGTCAGAGTCGACTATGCTGTATTCGCCAAGGAACTAACGAAGTCAGCCTATGTGGACATGGTCCGCAGCATGGAGAAGGCAATGAAGAACCGTGATGTCAAGGAGCTAGTGAAGATCGAGGAACGCCTCCTCGCCGAAACCGACTTCCCGAACCGAAGCATGCTGCTGAACCGGGTTTCCGAGGCCCTTCACAGGCTAACGCTATCGCAGTTCACTTTGACCTTCGAACAGTGGCAGGAGCTTTGGAGCACTATCAGCATGCGGTTTCCAAAGATGACGTCCATACTGAAGGAGACTCTCAAACCCCCGAAGAGGAAGGTCGTGCGGACGGATGGCCTCATGCTAGTAGTGTATGTCACTGGAGACTCGCCAGAGTCAGCAGTGTTCCTTGAGGTTTCGGGCGGCAGTGAAGCGATTAGTCTCTGTCAGGAGATTAAAGGGCATCTGAAGAAGTAGGTGGTCCTGTGGGAATGGGCTCTGAGCATCCAGCAAGGGCTGTCGGGCTGATGGAGGTCGCGGAGAGAGCTTGGCTTCAGGCTCTTGGAGACTTCTACCACCCGCCTCTACCTGAACCGAAGGTCGAGTATGAGGATGACAAGACTAGCTACTTCTACATCGACCCCATAAGCTGGACCGTGCACCTGAACACGGCAGGAGTCCCTCTTCATCTCGACATGAATGGTGCAGAGCCCTTTCTTCGGTCTATCTGTCACCATGAGATTCAACACTACTTGGTATGTCCATTTGATGGCGTGACCCACGGCATGATGTTTGCTGCCGCCAGGGTTCATGTGAATGATTCGACTGCCATGTTTGTCTGCAATCTCTTTGCAGATCTCGTTGTCGACTCCAGTCTGCTGAAGAGAGTGGCCTCCTTGACTCATGACAGAATCATGACCTCTCTGCACGACTCCTCAATGAGGACGTCGGAGCATAGTTGTCTTTGGAGCCTGATAGTGGCCTCCTACCGCCAGATGTGGGGGTTTCCCATTCCTCCAATGATCAAGGTAGATGAGCCAACACTGACTGCTGCTCAGGCAATTGTGACCGTGACTCGTGAGTGCCTTGCTGATGAGAATCGATGGCCAAAGGCGACAAAAGAGATTGCCAGGATTCTGGCCGAGTGGCAGCCTGAGGAGAAGGGTCAGCTGGCAGGCTGTGATGAGTCAGGCTCATCTTCGAAGAATGGTCAGCTACTTGGGAGTCCCGTTCTTGTTCCCCTTGACGTGGATGCGATTATGGGGAGCCCGGTAGAGATCAGAAATGGCGACCGAGCAAAGCGGTGTATGAAGTCGGGGTCTGAACACGACACTGAAGAAGAAATGGGACGACTGGCAATCGAGCTAGACCAGAGAGGGGGCGGCCTCTCAGACCTGCAGGGAGTGTACCTTGTTGCTGGAGTAGGATATGATCCCTACAAGTGGGTGCAGTTCTGGTATCGAGCTAAGGCAAAGGGCCTGCTACGCTCAGAGATTCGCGAGCGGACTGTTTCAGGTGCCACGCCGCTCGCATCTCAGGTCTGGCGGCTTGGTGACCCAATCGAGGAGTTGGATCTTGTTCAGTCCCTCCAGGCCTTCCCAGTGATTGTTCCGAACATCTCAACGAGGAAATGGGTCACGACCCTCATGCATGGAGCGGAAACACAGTACTCTCCTCCTGACCTACTCATCGTCATTGACTCAAGCGGCTCGATGACATACTCCATGACATCAAAGAAGGTTTCCGGTGCATACCACACTGCACTCGTTTCCGCCTTTGCAGCCATCGACCTTGCGCTCAGGTATGGCAAGCGAGTTGCGGCAATCAACTTCTCGGATGGTATTCATCAGTGTGATTGGACCAACGATAGGAGCACAGCAGAGAACGTCTTGCTCCAGTACCAAGGCGGCGGGACAGTCGCACCTGTTAACGCCATCGTTGAGAGATGTCGACGGGCTAAAGCCGATGTCATGGTGCTCATGGTCACTGACGCCGAGATTCACAACTGGGAGAATCTGCTTGGGTCTGTCAGAGAGATGATAAGTCACGGGCACAAGTTCTTCATGTTCCGTATCGGATCGAGGGAGAGAGCTCTGGACGAGGCAGGCCAGAGTCTGTGCAAAGCCGGAGCCACGGTCATTCCTGTCGGTTCTGCGAAGGACCTGCCCGGACTTGTGATCCGAGAGGCAAAGCGAGTCTATGTCACTGGGCGGCACAGCCCTGCGACAGCGCTATGAGCCTCAAGGAAGGCTGGGCACCCAAATCCTTATCTCATGCCCCAGTGCGCTGCGCGGCGTCGAAGGCCCAAGTGGTGCTCGCGCTTCGAGAGGCTGTGCCAGATGTATGAGATCAAAGCCAAGCGGGTGCTCAACTCTTCAACGAAGATGCTGGTGTTGACCGCCCCTGACGTCACACGGGTATGCAGGCCTGGCCAGTTTGTGATGGTCCGTGCGAATGAGACTGGAGAGAGGATACCACTCACAATAGCTGACTGCGACCGCAAGAAAGGCGAAATCACGATTGTGTTTCAAGAGGTGGGCAAGTCCACGAAGCTGCTCGGAAGTCTCGAGGTCGGGCAGAGTGTCCAGGACGTTGTGGGTCCACTCGGCAAGCCAACGGAGGCTGAGAAGAGGTATGGCACTGTCGTTGTCATTGGCGGAGGCTGCGGCACTGCAATCTGTTATCCTGTGGCCAAGGCATTCAAGGAGGCCGGCAACTATCTCATTACGATAAATGGAGCTCGGACTGCTGATCTCCTCATCTTCAGAAACGAGATGGAGGCGATAAGTGACGAGATGTATGAGACCACGGACGATGGCACTTGTGGCGTGCATGGCTTCGTCACGACAGTGCTGGGCGACCTGATTCAGAAGGGAAGGAAGATTGACTTGGTCTTTGCGGTCGGACCAGTGCCAATGATGAAGTTCGTGAGCAAGACAACGGAGCCAAAGAAGATTCCAACTGTTGTCAGCCTGAACAGTCTCATGGTCGATGCCACCGGTATGTGCGGTGCTTGTCGCGTGACAGTCGGTGGCCAGATGAGGTTCACTTGTGTGGACGGACCCGATTTCGACGGTCATCAGGTTGACTACAACGAGTTGATGGGACGGCTGAATGCCTACAGGGACCAAGAGGTCATCTCGGACACAAGATGGTCCAAGGAACATGGGGGCTCGAAACAATGAGCGAGAAGAAGCAGAGGAAGCCTCCCACCAAGAAGGTGCCCATGCGCGAACAGGAACCTCTCAAGAGACGCAAGAACTTCAACGAGGTCGCGCTTGGATACTCTGAGAAGGAGGCTCTCGCTGAGGCCGAGAAGTGTGTGCAGTGCCGAAACCCCAAGTGCGTGTCTGGCTGTCCTGTCGAGGTGCCCATCAGGGAGTTCATTGCATTGGTCCGCGAGCGTGACTACATGGCCGCAGCTGCGAAGGTCAAGGAGACCAATAGCCTTCCGGCAATTTGCGGACGAGTGTGTCCTCAGGAAACTCAGTGCGAGCACACATGCATATATGGCG
>Ga0315294_10001144_pt1 | contig 28540 bp, 22 predicted proteins | sample YL17G13_40_MG_FD_203626 | JGI IMG/M metagenome (GOLD analysis project Ga0315294, IMG submission 203626) | Sediment microbial communities from Yellowstone Lake, YNP, Wyoming, USA - YL17G13_40 | ecosystem: Environmental > Aquatic > Freshwater > Lake > Sediment | place: USA: Wyoming | collected... | reverse complement strand
GTTGTTTTCCCAGCGCCGTTGGGGCCGATCAAACCTGTAATAGACCCCTCCTTGACATCAAGGTCCAAGCCGTCAACAGCAACAACTCTGCCATACCTTTTCACCAAACCTTGCGCTGAGATCAAACTCTGGATTCCACCTTTAGCGCGCGCCACCTTTACTCCAGTGCAGTAAGGCATTATAAAGACTATTGGCGCTTTCCGACTTCATTACGAGTCACCTTCCCGTTTTCGGCAATCTACGGACATTGAGCCTACTCAGTTTCGGTCAGCTTTTCACTTCTGGTGATTTGCTATTGCTTCTCTTGATCTTGATCAGGTAGTTCACGTTCACACAAGAGCTCGACGTTTTAGCGCGCTGGCTTGTCCCTAAAATGGTTAAAAATGGTCTTAATTCCGCCCTCATATCTCGGGAAAGAGCTGCTTGTAATAGAAGGCATGGACACGCACGAAACCCGAAACTGTCCTCAAACCTCAAAAGAAGAATAAAAACCATTTAAAACCAATTTAGCAACGCCCTAGCGCGCGCCGCGCTGCCCTTTTCCTTCGGAAATGAACAAGAGAGTTCAGTTTGGGCTTTCTTTCCCACATAGTAACACCCTGAAATCTCTATGCAAGGCAGAAGAACGGCGCGCGCTAAAGATTGGTCTTTGCAGGTCAAGAAAAAGAAACCGAACAACTTCCAATCTCCTAGCTTTTTTTCTCGCATATCAACAAGTTTATTATTATGTGTTCTATAGCTGAACAATTGAAATGTTCGACCTCGAAATGTTAGCACGCGTGACATTCTACATTATTACACCCGTGTTTTTTTTTACAGCTCCCTTGTTGCTTCTAATTCTTCGGAAAATTGAAAGAAAATATGACCTATGGTGTTTCTTGTCCGGATACTATGTGTCAGGAATGTTCATATTTCTAGCATTGTACTCGCTCTTGGTTTTGAACAACTTCGACCTGATGGCAACTTCAATCTCTTCTCTAGTAATTGCCTTGCTGACTCTTGCACTTGTTTGGGTCGAGTTAAGTAAGAGACCTGAATTAAGATTGTTGGATTTCGTTCCGATAATTTACGACAAACAGTTCTGTATCGTTTACAAAGCCGACTTTGCGAACAAACTAACAAAACCGTCGAGATTCCTTAAGATCAGAGAAGCAAATAGTGACAGCCCAACTTTCGAGCAGCGCTTGGGTTTTGCCGTTGATCTGTCAAACATTGGATATGAAGAGGTTGCAGTGCACGAGTATGTTGTTCATTACGATGGAACAAGAGATTTAGTAGTTCCCCTCTTATTGTCTCAACAAACAGAAAGGCTGAAGCTTGTAACACAGCAAAGATACACGATAAACATACAACCTTTGTATAAGGCAGCAGCCTCTGGGTTCCACAGTGTTCGCGTTGATGTTGTAGCGACAACAATGAAGTGTCGCAAGGAAATCTGGTTCGATATTTCAGAGGATTTCACAGTGTTGAGATACGTTGAAATGCCACCACTGAAACGATTATTGTCTCCATTCATCGTGAAGATGTTGAAAGACCCGTGAGACTGTCTTTTATTTTCTCAGTTTTGTGTGTTTGAATTAAAAATTCTAGGCAGGATTCTGAAAAGGAGACTTATTAGAGCACGGAATAATGCTGAAGCGCGCGCACACGTTTCCTGGGTTAGCGGAAAAGATATAGATGGAATCAGAGAATAGGTTCGTTGAACGAAAGATATGAACTAAGATAGTCCCAATATTCTGTATATGATTGTCGGAACGATTAGCGCGCGCGAAGTTCTAATAGCGCAAACTCCATGTAGATTATAGAGGGATGATAACATGGCAATCTCCGATAAGAAAAGCCATGTTATATCTATGTTGAACGGTTTTACGGGAGAAATCTTCATCAAAGATTGATGGTGAATTCTTATGGATCTTTCGATATATTTCCTCGTTATAAGGTGCGCTCATGCTGAGCGTATTCTTGAATAACTCCTACAAGGATTGAGCCGAGTGTATACCTAGTATCTAAGTAGATTATAGCATCATTCAGATGGTCTTTTTCAATCTTGGCACTTTCTTTTGAATAAGCTTTTGCGTGCGTCAAAATACCTTGGGAAAACCTATACAAAGATTCCATAATGTCAATAATTGGAATGTTCAGGTTAAACCCGCCGTGATCTACCCTACTTAGAATTTCAGCTATATATTCCTCAAAGAGTTGTACAGCTTCATTTGAAAGGGGTTTTTCGTTTAAGAGATTTTCAACTTTGACCCCGACTTTATCCAAATAAGGAGTGAAAAAGCTGATTTTCTCATCTAGCTGAAATGTCTTAGGTTCTTCTTCAAATAATATTTCAACTCTCTTCTCCGAAAGTATATTGAGGAGTAGCGTCTTTTTCCCCAATTCAACATCTTCAGATATCATATTTAGCCTGTTTTCCAGTCCACTTTCAATTTGCTTTGCCATTTTCTCAACATCACTTCGCATAAGTATCATGGGAGGCTGAAGAAGACCAAGTTCGTTGTATAGTTTCTGAAGTTTTCTGCTCAAATCAATTGAAAGCAATTCTTGTATGGCCCTAATTCTGACATCAATAGATTTGTTCCTTGGTGATTTGTTTACAAACCATTGAGAGATTTTACTAAGAAAATGCCGTTTAGTCCAGAAATCTGTTAAATCAAGGCGTGTGTAGAAACTAAAGATTATCATAATAGGATTTGCGACCAGCAACGAATTTCTCCCAAAAAGAATGATCTGAACGACTGATACCCTCTAGAACATTTCCAACGAATAGCTCATCCACAAGTTCGCCATGGTCAAGGGAGATCCCATTGCAGTGAATTAAATTTACTAAAAGCTCTTCATCCGGAAGCGCTGTAATCGCTAATGGGAATAATCTGCACATAATGAATCTCGAATCATAAATTGAGCAAAGTTTCTTTTCATCCTTCTTTTTTAGAAAGGGACAATCTTTTCCTCTGAATGAAACATCATGTAGACGTATTGTAGGTGTCAAATAAAATTTATGAACATCCTCATAGTAGGAGTGATTTATGATTGTGGTGAATCTCTCGTATTCAGCATCAGTAAGAGACAATGTTTTGAGGTGGCAACAGACACCGCACTGTTTGCATTCAAACCTTTGTTTCTTAGAAAATGCAAACTGCACACTTCGTCCTCCTCAAATTAAAGACAATCTGTTAATAGGTTATCTTATTTACGTCAGCAAATTTAACGTATGTCTAGCAATCAAAACTAAACTCTTCAGTCAATCTTATTTCCATATCGCTGTGTTTTCTTTGAATGCAGCGCGCGGCCTTGTCCCTAAATTCGTTTGGGAGGCAGCCTATGCTTCTGACTTGCTCCGTTTGTGGACGGCGGTGTGTCTTGGAGCACGAGAAGTATCGATTAGAAGAGGCCATCCTACCCTATTACGCTTGAAAAAGGGGAATTTAGGAACACACATGCGCGCTACCTAGTGTGGAAAACGATCAATAACATAGAGCATCTAAGGTTTTCTTCTTCAACAGAAATCAATGAAGTAGCTGATCTGAATATATTGTAGAAGAAGCTTGACTGCTGGTATCGAGAGTTAAATTCATATCGAGTTCGCACAATATAAGACAGAGAGGTTTAGAAAATCACTACCGTGGTCTTCTCTCCGATCTTGCCTAGGTTCTATGATTATACCATTGTACAGTATGATCTTCGTAGTGGTACACTACAGCAGATTGGTTCTCCTTTCTCAATAACGGTAGGAGCGATAGAGATAGAATATCAGACTGACAATCATTGGTGGATCTTCCTTGCTGCAAACTATCATGATTCATTCTACTATGCTAATTTTGATCCAACAAAAGCAATTCCCACTCAGGTGACAGGTGCTGTTGGAGAATCTCTGGCCATCGTTTTTATGCAGAGACTGTATTATGCCAGAAACGTTCGTAGAATAACACCGCACCCTTCATCAAAAGCCGCTGACTTCGAAATGGACATAAATCTAAACGGACAAGTAGTTCATACACTGGTGGAGTCCAAGGGGTCGAATGTCAATAGCCCTCACCCTTATTTTCCCACAATTGCCCATGGTACACTGCAGCTTCTCGCTTCCCGTCGTGCTCACAGGTCGGGAGCAGGATATCTGATTATAACATCTTACCCGGCAAAACGGTGTTTTGTGATCAAGGTGTTCTAGATGGAGACCAAATACCGAAAAGACTTGCTTGCAAGCCATGCGATGTGGGCAAGGGACTATGAAGGAGCTCTCAAATTCTACACCGAGTATCTTCAATTAGAAGAACATTTGGATGCACTATCCTCTTATAGAGTCTACTTCGACCTCGTTGTCTTGAGCACAATACTCAGAAAACCTCAGCTCGCAGATCTTTATCGTGGAAAACTACAGCTTTTCTTTGAATATATGAAAGAAACTCGGTACAGCATGAGAAAAAAAACGGGCCTGTCCATTGAAGGAATGTGGTCAAAAATCGCAAGAGAGACAGATCCAAGGAAGATGGAGGCCCTTCTGGCGGAATACTTTCCCGAGGAGAAAGATCTGCTGGGCCTTTTTATGTCTCCACGTTATGCTCTAGGCTTTCTTAGAGCAGTAGTAAGAAATGTGGAGCTGAGTAGACCGCCTCCAGTCTTTGAGGAAGGGATTTTCAAGTACACACTTGATTCTGAGTTATACCGTGTAATAGGAAAGGCTTATAGTATAGACGAGCTAGAGTTGGAGAGGTTCTCCGAGTCAGAACTTGTCAATGTTTTGATCAAAAACCCTACCGTCTATTATGTAGAAAACGCAAAGCTCAATATAATTGCCGGTATACAAAGAGAAGGACTAGTCCTCTGTCAGTATTTTCTGCGAAATTCCAAGGATATGGAAGGGTTCAATCAGATTCATGACTTCCTGCGGATAATCTCTGAAGTCCTCTCTAAACCGCAATAGGCTTGTCAAACACGCACGCATTAGGTCTTGGACAGTCTTATTACCTGAAGTGTAACTCAGCTCTGGGCGGTCTGAGTGAAGAAGAAGGTTGGTTTTGAGTTTGAGAATAATACTCCGCACCATCGCTGAACCGAGAGTTTGAACGTCGTCCTGACTAGGGTTTAATGGTAGCCCGGGAGAGATTCAAACTCTCGGCATGACTATTTTTTAATCTCGCTTTTCTGAAGGTTGACAGGTTTAAACGCTCAAGTGAAATCAAAAGCCGCCCACAATTTGAAGTCGTTTTTCTACCGTCCTACGCTCAAAACGAGCGAATTCAGCATCGCGAAGATGGTGCGGGGGTTAGGTTTATACTGTCGTTTATACTGTCAATCATTGGCAAATTATCGCATGCGCGCGTGCTATCAAGATCGATCTGCGGTTTCTTGTTCCAGACAAAGATCTACTTGTCAAAATCGCCTCTCAACGCTCGCTAAGAATATTTCTTCAATAAATCAGATATCTTTTTTTGATTTTCAATTATTGCTTTGAGGGATTTTCTATCTATAATGACAATATTCAAGTCGGCAGCATACCGGATGTCTTCGTCTGATACATTCATAGTTGTAATTAGTAGGGCAGCATTTGCATCTTGATAACCTTTGATTTGCTCAAATGATTTTATGATTACATCTTTTTTGACCTCAACAATAAACTTCTTCCCTTCTTTACTTACGATCATGTCGTACCTTCTATTGCCTTCAAAAACCTCTTTCTTAACGTCAAAACCTTCCCGTTCAAAAAGGTAACTTATGTGTTCAACTAATTGAAAATGAAGCATATTGTCCAAATCACGCATTGATAAAGTGTCTCTATAGTACGGAATTTTGCAGGCGTCTATTTCTCCCATGAAGCCCAAATCACGAAGTTTGCCTAAATTGCGAAGATAACCAAAGCATATTCCATCCTTCGTGATTCTAAAAGTGTTTTCTTCATGTTCATATAAGATTTCTTCTTCATAATCTGAAAAATTTAAGAAATCTTGGATGGAAAGTAACTTTTCATCAAAGCCGACGTATAAGAAACTGGAATCTCCTACTCGTTCAACATTACCCAGATACGTTTTTCCTCTAATTGAAACTTTTATAGACTCGTTTCTAATTTTTTCAAACAATTGAAATTTTTCCATAAATTCTGGAAAATCCCTATCTCTCTCTAATCTTTTCCCCAAGAGTTTAAAATATCTACTTAATTCTGCCGCAGCTATGAAGTTGAATGTGTTAACATTCAAATATCTACTTAATTCTGCCTGACCTATGAAGTTAAATGTGTTAACATAATGCATGACTTTGGAAAGTTCTCGTTTTAAATCTTTTCCGTGTAATGGAAGTGTCGGTGGATCTTCAAGGCTAACCTCAGTCATGCTTCCTGATTTTAGGGTAGCAAGGGATACAAATGCTATGTCGGCAACTTCATTTTCTTTCTGTTCCTTTGCATGGGCAATTTCATCTTGTCTTATAGTGCCTGTAGAGCCTTTAGCTTCCCAGACAACTTTTAAAAGTGGAGTAAATCCCATGAAGTCAGGTTTGGACTCATTTCTTCTTCTTTTAATTCTGGAGATTGTAGATTTTTCAAGATTGTATAATCTCTCTGCTATCACTAAAGATAACCCTTCCCCGATATACTTAGATATATCCTGCTTTTGTTCAATAGTTTCATCATGGTTGATTAATACTCGTAGTTCATTTGAGTCAGTTTCGATAATTCCGAGAAAATCTAAGGCGAGAGAAAATTTGTTTGCCTTGGTTGATGCCACGGTTCTACAAGTGCCGATAGCATAGACAAAGTCAAACAAGCTAAAACTAAAATCAACTGGAGAATTGTTTTTGTATTTTTCAGCTATTCCACTTTGTAACAACTGGTCTATTTTCAATCTAATTTTCCTTTGTTGGAACCTGGTTATTATTCGTTCAAACATTAGTACCAACCAAGTTTTACTCAAACTTGCTGGGGTCCAAGCGCTCGCTTGCTCCTATTTTATTTGGCCTTTCATACTTAATTATTTGCTCTTGGCACTAAACTTGCTTAGTGATATAACATGTTGGCCAAAATTTTCGAGCTCTCGCCTTGATAGCGAAAATGCGAGTAAAAACTAGTCATTTCGATCGCAAATCAACTATTTCCTACTCGCGAATTGATAGTATCTGGGAAAAGTTTGAACCGAGAGTTTGAAGCTATCCCGGGCTACCAACAAACCCTAGTCAGGCAATCTTTCGAACATTCGGTTTAGTGATTGTGGACGGGCGGGGTGGCAATTGAACCCACGAAATTATTAAGGGGGATGATTATCGTAGAAAAGGACTTGAACCCTTTTGGGTATTAGTCCCGTAGAGACTGAAACGTTTTTAGGTGCTAGTCCGCCAGTTCCTACGCCTCAGCGAGGGGAAAATCACTATGGTCTAGGCGGTTTCGTTCTCGGCAGCCACCTAGCTGTTTCCAGACAATTTGGTTTGTCTCTATGTAAGGAAATCAGTGGTGGTGCAAAGATCTAGTGCGGCACTGTTCCTGAAAAACCATATTCAATGTTTGTTTACGTGCTGGTCTGGAAGACAGGATGAGATTTCATGCCCAGATGCTCAATCCAGTCCTTCACTATGTCCATTACCTCGTTTTCCTTGCCTAGGTATGCGTGGTCAGCGCCATTCAAAATCTCCAACCGCTTGGGTTCTTGAACCAAGCTGTAGGCGTAGCGTGCATTTTCTACGGCAACTTTCTTGTCATTGTCTCCCTGAATTATCAATACGGATCTCATCCTAGCAAGGTTCCCAGCTATTTGCCGTTCCAAAGTCTCGAGCTCTTCGAAGAATATTCTAGAGAGCTCTAATTCTCCCTTCACTTTCCCAGTGGCCGTATCACGGGCTTGTGAAGACAGACCCACCGGCGTCATATCTCTTTTCCCAAACCTTTCATACAGTGGGAAGAATGTCTTATGGAGCAGAACTGGCGGAGACACAAGTATGTTAGTTTCGATCTTATTTGGATTCGAACACGCAGCTACCACAGCACCGCCCACGCTTCGGCCCCACAGCCCTATCTTACTTTTCTCGATTTCTTCTCTTGACCGGAAGTAACTAATCGCATCTCCTAAGTTCGTAATCATCTCAGATATGGTCTTGTCCCTGAAAACGCCGTCGCTCTCACCAGATCCGAAGAAATCAAATCTCAAAACAGCAGTTCCTCTAGCGACGAAGAATCTGGATGCATCCTCGATGAGTGGGCATGTGAACTTGTCATTAGTCAGCCCGTGACAAAGGATCATGCCAGGTATAGGATCAGGGACGTTCGGGATATCCAAGATACCTTTTATCATTCTCCCATTGCTAGAAATCTCGAAATTCTCTCGTCTCATTTCTTGCCCACCTTGTAAACCATGCCTTTTGCCGCCTCTACTCTAACGAGTTCGCCATCACGCAGAAGCCTGGTGGCATTCTTGGTCCCAACTACACACGGTATACCAAGCTCCCTACTTACTATGGCGGCATGAGAAGTTATTCCTCCCTCGTCAGTGACTACCGCTGCGACCTTGGGGAGCACAGGAGTATATTCAGTAGTAGTCATTATCGTCACTAGTATATCCCCTGATTGAATCTTGCTGAGATCTCCCAGAGACTTAACGATTCTGACGGGACCAACCGCAACTCCCATGCACGCAGGCATACCCCTCACCTCGGTTACAAATCCAAACAGGTCACTTGCCTCCAACTGCTGCTTCTTGACCTCCTCGGCGGCAACCCCTGCGAAGACAGGATTAATATGGCTGTTTTCCATTAATATCGCATAGGTTTTCATACGTTGATCCAGTTCCGCGTCTATAGGTCTATCACTAGATTGGAGAAAAGTGAGGACTTCTTCATGGGTCATGAACTTTAACCTTGAAACATCAAGTCGCGCCCGACGTGCAATTTCTCCCAAAAGGGGGAGGATCATGAAGTGACTTTTTCCGTATATCTCCATTCTATAGGTTCTCAAATAGATGAAATCCTGGAGTTGCCTTATCAGCTCCAGAATCCTAGTTGGAGGATCGAGTTCATGTAAAGCACTTTCCATATTCGCTTTCTGGCGCAACGAATTCTCGCGAATCGCTTGCAGTTTTTCGTGAGGCTTTGTAGAATCTGTGAGTATCTTCTGCACCATAACCATAACATCTTTTCGTTCCATAGGCTGGTTTCCTAAGTTAATCATCGGAAGCCAACCGTACTCTTGCAGCACCCTATCGATCTCACGGTCGATTTCAGGCGCAGCCGTGCTTAGTCTGGCCGATATCTCCTCCGGTGTTTGCATAAAAATATCGAAGGCTGCAGGGTCTCTAATGATTCTATCAGCGATTGAAAGAATATGCTCTTCCCGTTGAGTACTTAATGTTTCCTTTGTGGCAACAGCAACGCTGTCGAAGTACGCATTGATGTCTCCCTCGTTCCCTTTGCCTTTTAGCTTGGTATACAGCCATTCGCGTATAGCCTTCGTAAACGCGATTTCCACATAATGCGGAGTGAAGAGATGCCTGGTGAACTTAAGATAGGAACTAAAATACTGAGAAAAAATCTCCCGTAGCTCACCATCGGACATGTTCGCCATACGAGAGTCGGCGATTCGTTGCGAGATCCTTATCAGATCGGACGCACGCTCGTAGCAGTCGGCAATCAGATTTGGCACAAATTCCGAGTTTGAAGATGCTATTTCCCCAAGCCTTCTAGCATGGTCAAAGTGCTCCTCTTCGCGGAGCCATATCGAGTTCCCTTCATCACCCTCAGGAAGCGAAGCCGTGTAAGTATAACCATAATCCACAAAATCTCTGTGCCCAACTATGAAAGCGAATGCTTGTAGAGGTGGAAAACGGCGAGTAACGAGCTTAATGAGCGCCATGTTTAATCACCGATTCTTGCTCTCGCCATTCTTTGAACCCGCCTGTGATTTAGGTGGCAGAGTCTCACCGAGAACTGCCAACAAGACAGACGCCTTTTCTCTTATGATTCGATCCTTCTGAACCCAACCCGCATCAAATATCCATCGTCCGATCTCAGACGGTTTCACATGTAAAAGCAGCGACAATTGATTTATTTCTTCTATTTTTGACTTTGAAACCCGTAGACCTAAAGTCAACAATCTATCCTTCTTAGGTTTGCTCATTGTTAGCCATCTCGCCGATTTGCTATGATTTTAGCAATGCTTACAATTACTTATTGGTTACGTATCTTTATAACCTTTTCTGTTTAGTGTTTTATTAGAATCATAATGGAAACCGTACACCTTCACATTCAGAGACGCGTCGATAACCATCGTACAATATTCGCCTTTACTTGGCTGTACTTCGGTTCAAACACCGACATAGAACCTTTCGCATATGACGAAGCAAACGTGGTCACTAGTACAATCGAATACGCCATCGCGCCCTTTGTTAACTTGTGCAAAATGGAACCGACTGATCCGGAAGTGGAACGAAGTCTGGCGACTCTGGGTGAATATCTCTGGCAATGGGTGCCCAAGACTACCATTAAATCACTCATTGAGAAACTTGAACAGGGTACGCAGATATGTATCATTACGGACTCGGATATCCCTTGGGAACTCATTAAGATGGACGATGACTACTTAAGTAGAAAATTCGCGGTTGGCAGAGTTCATCTTTGTAAGTCTGCACATTTCTCCTCAAAGCGTGCTTCGCCACCAAGACTTCTCATTATTGCTCCAGTCGTTGACCTCTTTCGTTTAGCTGAGCAACGTGATTACTACAATCTAATTACCCGAATCATCCGAGGTTTTGGAGAACTCTATGGGAAGGGGCAAGAATGTAAACATACTCTTCTTGTTCGAAAGATCCCAGCCAAACTGGATTCGGATGAAGCGCACGTACTTGCGACAGAGACAAATCTGGGATTGGCCACCCCAGGCAAGGTTTACCATGAGCTAATTCATGGTGAGTATTCTGTAATCTACTACTTTGGGGAGACAATTGAGACTAGTGGCGGGATTTGCATGCAATTGATAGACGATGCACAAAACGCTTGGAAAGCACTCGATCGGGAGGCCATCGCGTCGGCTGGCAACAATAGAAAGGAAGGGGCGTCGAGTCCGGACATAGTATTCCTGATAGCCTGCAATACTGGTAGAGTTGGACACGTGGGACTTGCAGAATCCTTTGTTGAATACGGGGCACGAGCGGTCATAGCAACAAATTGGAAAGTAGTTGATACTGTTGCGGCTGACTTTTCTTCGTATTTGCTGGAGCAGATCCGTGCGAATCCTTACGCATCAATGGGTGAGATTGTACTAAGAGCACGACGCATGCTTGCAGTGCCGATCGCATACCAAATGGCGTTTTCGCTCTACGGATCACCGGCGATTTCCTTCCCATGGAGGAAAACAGAGAAGATGCGTATTCACTACTGGGGTCCTCTGAGGCACCTTCTGTACCCTATGGAACAAGGTTCCTCAAAAAAAGGATGGCCGCGGTTGCCACCCGGGCTTTCAGTTGTGACAGAGTCGTTGAGTCTTGAAAAACTCAGGACTAAGCTTATAGAAACTGAAGCTGAGGAACCGGTAATTACGGCGATGTCAGTAGTCGATGCGGGAAAACTTGCGTCGTCAGGTCTGGAAATCCGAATAGCAGGAGTCATGTTTGAGCCCAAATCAGAAACTGTCAAGATGATTTGCCTTAAGAACGGAGATGCTATTCAAGATCTCGACGATTTACGGGGCAAGAAGGTGGCGGTCAATGGATTGTTTATGGTTCCAACTCTACTCGCGATATCAGCCATGAAGCATGCTGGGCTGAGGGTTACTCTCGAAGGTGGAAATACTGATTCAGTGGTTTTGGTCGACCTTGAAAGTCAAGCAGACGCTTTGAGGCTGCTTGAAAAGCATGTGATAGATGCCGCCGTGGTCTACTGGCCAATCACACGCTCCCTGTCAGATAAATACGAAACGTTCTTTGAACCACAGAAATTCTTTGAAGAGAAACAAAGACGCATGAAGGTCATAGGACAAATTCTGGTGACCACTAAGAAATGCATGGAAGAATCACGCGCGGGCGAAAAACACGCAGGAGCAGTAGCTACTATGATAGACGTTATCGATGCGTGTGTCCAGTACAGTTTTCAACATCAGGACACAAATCCGCTTCTAGACTCGGCAACGACGAGTGAACAAGAGGAAATTCGGAGTTTCTACGGCGCAATAAAGAAAAGAAGCGTCTGGATTGATTCGGAAGAAAAGCGAGAAATCCAGAACTTTGTTCAAGAAATGTGGAATTTGGCCAGCGAGCTCAAAGAGTTGGAAGCGCCCAGTATGCCCGCTAGCGATCTCGTAGTGGAGAAGCAGTCAATTGTCGGCCTTACGCCTAGTCAGCCGGTCATTATTGAAGAAATAGAGGAGCCGCGTCGGACCAACCTCAGAATTCTTAAAGAAAGGTGCGAAGAAGAGGTGAGGGAGACCCTCTTCGAAGGCAAGAAGTGCACTAGAGGGGTTCTCCTCTATGGTCCACCTGGGACTGGAAAGAGCACATTGTTCGCAGACGTATGTGAAGACCTGAAAAAGAAGGGCTGTGATCTGCAGATTGTTGAACTCAAGGAACGCGTGAATCCCAGCCGAGCACAGGGATTGTTTGATGAGAAAGTGGCAGAAGCTAAGAAAAGCGGTAAACACACGATATTCTCAATTGAAGAAATTGATCGACTATTGCCTGCTCGGAAGAAAGGTACTGACCCGAACCTTGCGGGACTCGTAAGCAACTTTCTTGCTTATGTAAGCAAAGACTCGCTAAAGGAGAAAATCTTCTTTGTTGGAAACACCAACAGAATCACCGATATTGATGCGGCAGTCTATCAACAAGAGCGTCTTCTTCCAGTTTTCGTGAATCTGCCTGATGAAGAGACGAGACAGAGGATTTTGGAGTATTGGATACAGCCGAAATCTCTGACCGATATAGACGTAAGCGCTCTGATCCGAAAGACCGAAGGATTCAGTTGTTCAGACATAAGAGAACTTTGCAAGTATGCCAAGGAGCATGCAATAGATCAACCGCTGGAACAAAGTGACTTCGAATTCGCTTTCAAAAGAGTGCGCCCTATCCCTAAAAAAGAGCTGAATGAGCATATTCGATCTTGGCGCAGGATCAGGAGCAGGTTGCCATGATACCTACACAAAAGAGGGAAGCGATACATCGTGAATTCGGCCAGCTGGATGCACCCTAGACTATAAAGGGGCGCCAACATGGACTGAAGGTAGAGGATTATTTGCAGGCGATATCTGCATTTGTCGTCGTTTTGAACCCGATGCGCGACAGGGCGTGTGGGTATTGAATTTTGGGACTTGAACCCTTTTGGGTATTAGTCCCGGCGGCCCTAGTTTACTCGCGTTTTCGCTAGGCAGACGGGAGCTCGACGTTTTAGCGCGCGCTAAGTGTTCTACGTGTGAACGTAAAGTTTAAGTTCTCGCATGTTCATCACCAGAGCGGACGATGTCATGCGAAACAAGATATGCGACAACGAAATCGAAGAACTTCGTTGGAAATTAGTCAAAACCATGTTGGATGATTTTCCACAATTGAGACAACATGTGAAAGCATATCTTAACACTGAAAAAACACAGTAATTTTTTTGGAAAAGCATCAATAGAGCAAAAATCAGACTTTAAATCAGAAATAAGTCTCTAAACTCCCCTGCCCTCTTTTTTGTTCTTCATAAGACGGGTTCTGTTGAGTCTTAGGGGCTTGCATGGATAAGGGTTTGTTCATGTTAAGCAAAGGGGCCTATCACAATTTGCTCTTTTGAGAAAGGACCGAATTTGGAATACCCAAAAATATAAATTCTGATAGAGTGTGACCACTATTGATGCGTTGTGAACGAATCCGAGATAAAAAGTGAGATTGAACGCACAGTCGCAGGGACTTCTTATCCGAGGTGGACTATTGGCGTAACTGATGACCCAGACCGTCGCGGAACAGAACACGAAAGCCCAAGGTTTTGGCACCAATGGAAAGCAGACACCGAAGCCATCGCCAGAAACGTTGAGAAGTATTTCTTAGACAAAGGCATGAAAGGTGCCTCTAGTAGTGGCGAGCATCCCAACTATGTCTATATCTATTAATTCGAGATACTGACTGCTCTTGCACAGAATCAACCATTTCCAGTTCTAGCTGTTGGGCTCTCTGCAAATGATGCAAGCCCCGCAAGTCAACAGATCGCCTCGAAAATCTCTTAAGCCCCTACGAGTTAACAGAACCATTAAAAGAAAAAAAGAATCATTGGATTGCTTTCAGTATTCCTTTGTAAGCATTTGCTATTTCAGTGAGTTCGCTCATTTCTAGTTTCGTGAATTTGTTGTCTGCCGCGTTTTTAAGAACCATCTGAAACACCTTTTCTGAAACGTCTTTGAAAACTGTTATCGGTGATGTTGGGTTTCCTTGCGCCTTGAAAACCATTGCTGCTAATAACACATTTGTCATTGTCGTGTTCATAGCAGTTATTCCAGAAAGACCTAGAGTAGCCTTGATAGGCTTGAAGAGTGCTCTTTCACTCATATGTACCCTCTAGGTTGTTTTTTATAAGCATTTGAATAGATAAGACTTCTTATTATGCTAGTATATCTCACACTATTAGGCTTTCCGCGCGCGCTAACGCATCCGTCCCTCAATGAGACACTTCAAATATTGGTCTTGACATAGGACGTACCGTAGAGATTCACCGGACATGAAAGTCAGCCAGACTACAGAGCACGCACTATTTCTGGGTCATCATTGCGCATCAATCTGTCCTCCCAGCCAGAACAAGTAAACTTTCAGTAGCCAAACCGGAATCAGCCCGAATTTCCTGATTTGGCGAATTTCGAATCCTGATTGAACTATTGTGTGAATTCTGTCGAAATCGCTGGAGCACAACACAGAAATCTGAAATTCGCTGATGCAATATGCGCAGGTGAGAAGTATGAAAACTATAATAATAATCATAGAAGGAAAACTTCCTGAAAAGGAAGAAACTGAGATCAAGAGGGTCGACGCTCGAAAACGAGCAGAAAAACCAAAGATCATTGATCCTGCCAGAGCATACCTGGTCTAACAACAAACAAGGCATGACAGAAAATACAAGCTGCATATTTCTATAATAGGGCAACTGCGTAAAGTGCGCCTTTGGTGGAGGAGGACTTGATATAATGTTAAGCATAGAAAAATGGATGACCCAGTTTCTTGAACAGTACAGGTTTGAAGCCTTGAAGCTGGGACCGAAAGACAAGCAATACTTAGAGCCCTACGTGAAAGAGCAGCTTCTATCGCCGCCATGCGAGGTTGAAGCAGTAATTTTTCAGAATCCATTCTGTCTCCTATTTCTCATCTTCTTCGGTCCACACGTCCATGACCGTCGAGTATCTCTGCATAACACAAGCTGGACCAGAGTCCACTTTTTAATCGGCAAGTTTCACGTGAAGTATGGCACCTCAAACATCGACTACGAGAAGCTTGAAACCATGATAAGTCGCATTCACCAGAATGTTTCCCAGAACAGCTCAAACCAAGAGAAACCCATTTACGGCATCGACTTTATGCCAAAGGTGTGTTGCATTTACTTCTATCAAGACCTCAGAATAGAAGCATGGCCTTGGACGAAAAGCCGGTCAGACCCCTCAGAAATCGCCAACAAGGTGTTCCATCTCAACTATTGCCACGCAGTCGACGAGGCCACAAGCGAGCAAATACTTAAAGTAGCCGTCAAAGAGCTTGAAAAGAGAGGGTTCAGAAAAGTGGAGTATCAAAAGTGAAAAAAGCGTGACAACACAGTAATTATCTTTTTCTCTTAACAGTCAAAAACAAGAGTATGCTACTTTTGAGATTTCCACCAGATCCAAACGCCTTTACTCGGTCTCACCCTTTTACCCTTGATCAAGCCTTAGCGCGCATGCCTGTTCCGAAAATGGTTAAAAATGGTCTTAATTCGTCTTTTGTGATTTGGGGGCAATTTTAGGCCTCGCGTCGGCTTTCGGTCTTCTTCCCATCAGAATCAAACGATTTCAGTGCAGAATCAACTAGTTCATTCATCAATCATGGCCTCCTCCTCGAAATAACTTCCAGATTACTTACTAATAAATGAGAGCAAAGTCTGGACTGCATGAAATAGCTTCACTAATACCAGGCCTTTATCTATTCAAAACAAGGTCGAATGCCTTCCGGATAATCACAGAGGAATCAATTGGGAAGATTGTCGGACGCAGCCAAAGAGCCTTTTTAAGTGTCTTGTCAGGAACTTGCTGGTTCGGAACTGCAAGCCACTTCACACTCTTTCTATGGCCGTAGTAATACGGGTCTTCAACATACTGATATTTACCAACGACTACGCCAATCGCAAAAAAAGTTCTATTCGAATACGCGATGACTACAGAACCCTTCCTAGTCCCCCTGTAAAATCTCCAAAGCTGTTGAGCGACGTACCATGATGGGTCTTTTGTGCCGCCTCTTTCTCCTTTCTCAACCCAAGTTCCGCCCCATCTTTTTCTGTTCAAGTCTATATGTTGTTGCAAGTCTTCTTGACTTCCGTAGTCGGAAAGACGACCGATTTCATCCTTGTCGTCCCATCCGATTGCTATTCTCCCTGTGCCATCAGATTTTAGCCATTGGGACCATTCGCGACCTCTAATGCCGGGTGATATCTTCCAGATTAGTTGGCATCTGGACTCCAATTCTTCAATAGTCTTGTTAGATTCGAAATATTGTGGAGGCAAGTTTGTCCTAAATCGTCCGCCAGTTCCAGCAGACCCCGATGTTTTCCCCTTCTTGCCCGTAAGTCGTTTGTAGATTTTCTTGTAGAACCTTGAAGCCTGTTCTAGGTCTTCAGCGGCGTGAACCATCAACTTGTCGAAATACGTCTGTGCCGCTGACACCAAGTGCGAGTTCTTTGGTCGGGTAATTGCCAAATTTGCTTCAACATTAAGGTTGATTCCCTGCCACGTGAGGTTTGATGAACCGACTATGAGACTAGTGCCGTCGTCATGTTCGAGAATGAACATCTTCGGATGAAAACCCTCGTTGTAGTAGTACCTAACTCTTGCCTGATTCGGGAACAAATTCCTCAGTCTGGCGAGTGAATCTAGCGCGGCAGGCTCTGTTATACAGTAGTTTGATATACCCACGATGAAATCAAGTTTGTTGTTTTTGTCTCTCTTCAAAAAGCGCTCAATGTCGTCCGCTATTGCACTGTAGCCGTCTTCGGTTAAATACGCTACAGCAATTCTGACAGATGTCGAGCGACCAATGAGTCTGCTAATGCTCCTGTAGACTCCCTTGCTCTCCAATAATTCTTCGTTTCTCATTCCAATTCAACTTTGCCTTCGATTGAAACACGCGCAACGCGCCAATCATATTCTTCCCTGCTGATTGCTGATTCTACTGACGCGCGTATCTTGTTAAGCATCACATTCTCGGTTTTCCTAGATAGGAAGATTATGTCATCTAGCTTTTCCTTCCTGTCCAACCCATTGAAAACCACGAAATCCACCGGGTGATAGACTGCTTTAATGTCATATGGATGATACTTGAGCTTCGCAATGTCACTGTCAATACATTTGCAGACCAACTTCGGCACCCTCTTTCGACCTCTTTCAACAGCTGCATCCCTCAATGTCTGCTCCTTTTCTCCAAAAGCAGCTTCTTTCTCTTCTATTCCTTTAATCTTGAACTCATGAGCATCAAGCCATGTCTTTGGCGCTGCACCTTTAACTCTCAAATGCAGGTCGCTTAGCCGCAGAATGTCGCCGCAACATGGGCACACGCAGAGAATCGCCCTGAAAGATTGGAAAAGATTGACTATGTTGCTCATGTTCACACCTCCTTGAAGGCGACTTTCCTTTCGCCAATGGCGTCTCGCACCATTCTTTCATGTTTTGCCAATATCTAAGATAAGGCGCTTAGCGTAACTCGTCAATTAACCGTTCATTACCTTGTTCGTCTATGTATTTCCAGTCTCTCCAGCCGTTTCTTGAAGTTTTGGTTATTTCCACAGAGAGTGCTGAGGGTGTGTATTGTTTGCCTTTGTAAGTAATCTTCTTAGCTGTAATATCAAAGGTTCCTTCGTATTTGTTTGCCTTGTATTTGAGGAATACTCTAACGCCCTCAGTTAAAGCAGCAGAGCTAGGTTTAGATGGGCCAGTATCATTGATCTGTGTTATGCTTGCTTTGATCGGTTCAAACATGTGAATGTGCACTTTCTCCGCATTCTCCCTGACAAAAGTTTTCAACTCGGTAATTTTAAGTTCATACTTGAAGGCTTCCAAAGCTTCGGTTAATTTCTCCGTACGCTCGTCTATCACCACTATTATCTCGGGTGGAATGGAAATCAAATCCGAGAGAAATCGGTGTATTTCTTTTGAGCCTATCTTGGTTTCAATAAGAGTCCTTAGCATCTTGTTCTCGTCGATTTCACTGTGAATAGCGTCCGAGACCTCTTTCTGGCTATCAGCGTTTCTGATTCCTCTCATGAAACGATTCAGCTGCGGCATGATGTGCTCATCTACAGGATGCGAGGCCAACTCAACCTCGACGATGTACCACTTCGGCGGGTTTGAAAAATCCACGACGTAGGCATCTGGAATTGAACCGATACCTGTCTTAGAAGTCAGTTTATGCTTCAAATCAAAGCAAACAGTAGTCTCGCCGAATATCTCCTTAGCGTGTTCTCTGACTGTGGCTTCAAAACTCTCTTCATCTGTAGGTGTCTGAAGCAGGTATTTTACACCGTCAAGCAGAAGCATCTAAATCATCAGAAATACTAGAAGTGGGAAGGTATTTAACAGTTAGACCTTCGATTAGTTGTGAGAGGCCTGAGCGTTCGTGACTGAGGCTGATACCTGTCGCAAATATGTAGTTCCCAAACTACATAGCTCCGGCTGGTCTGATGACCAGATAATCGAGCAGAAATACTTTACCGATGGCCGTATCGTCACGACAGGGGAGAAGCATTTCAGAAAGCCTGGAAAAAAAGCGGACTACATTTTACGATACAAGCCAGACTTTATGATAGCAGTCGTTGAGGCAAAGGCGATTTACAAGAAACCTGGAGATGGTCTTCAACAGGCAATGGAATATGCTGAGATCCTAGGCTTGAAATTCGCCTATTCGACAAATGGACGCGGCATCGTTGAGCATAATTACCTCACAGGTAAGGACACACTCCTTGATGATTTTCCACTGAGCAGTGAATTATGGGCTAGACTGGAAGGCGACATGGGACTGGTTGACGAAAAGGACATACAAGATTTCTTCTTTCCATTTTACCGCGGCACTGGAGCTATTACTCCGCGGTATTATCAGGAAATTGCTATTAATCGAGCTGTACAAGCACTCATCAAAGGAAATAAGCGCATTTTGATTTGTATGGCCACAGGTGCGGGAAAGACTACCGTGGCATTTCAGATAATTTGGAAGTTGTGGAAGACTCGCCGAGTCAAGAAGGTTCTGTACCTTGTGGACATGAATTTTCTGGCTGACCAGGCAAAAGACAAGACCTTCTTTCCGTTGGGAGATGCTCTCCATAAGATACAAAAGAGAGTTGTCAAGAGCAGGGAGATATATTTCGGTCTTTATCAGGCGATAGGCGAAAATGAGAAAGGAAGGGCTCTGTACAAGGAGTATTCTCCCGACTATTTTGACTTAATAGTAGTTGACGAATGTCACAGAGGTAGCGCAAGGGACGACAGCAAATGGCGAGAAATACTTCAGTATTTCAGTTCGGCCTATCAAATTGGAATGACCGCTACTCCCAAACGCGATGACAACGTCGACACCTACGCCTACTTCGGAAATCCGATTTATACTTACTCTCTGAAACAGGGCATTGAGGATGGTTTTCTCGCACCCTACAGGGTTATTCGAGTTATCCCGTCAGTTGACGCCGCAGGATGGATCCCTGACAAGGGTCAACTTGATCGTTTTAATCGTGAAGTTCCTTATGGTCTGTATGGGACTAAGGACTTTGAGAGGATTGTTTCTCTTCTTTTGAGGACACAAGCTGTGGCCAAGCACTTTACAGATTATTTGAAGAAGACAAGTAGGTTTGCTAAGACAATGGTTTTCTGTGTTGATCAAGAACATGCAGAAAACATGAGACTGGCCTTAAACAACGCTAACAGTGATCTGAGCGTCAAGTATCCCCACTATGTAGCACGAGTGGTTTCTGATGAAGGAAAAATCGGACGGGGCTACTTGGACAAATTTCAGGATCCGGAAAAGGATGATCCAAAAGACACACCCATTATCTTGACAACGTCGCAGATGCTTACGACAGGCGTCGATGCACAGACTTGCCGAAATATCGTTCTATTTAAACCAATCAATTCGATGGTTCAGTTCAAGCAGATTATTGGGAGAGGTTCAAGGCTTTTCCCAGACAAAGACAAGCTATCTTTTACTATAATTGATTATGCAGGAGCTACTAGGCTGTTTGCTGATCCAGATTTTGACGGCTTTCCAGAGCTTATCACTCAAGAGGAAATAGATGTTCGTGGAAATCAGACTGAACCACCAAAAGTCATTGAGGACAATAGATCTGCACCAGAGAAGGAACCTAAGGTAGTTGATGTGTCTGGTGAGCCCCGCAAATTCTACGTAGACAATGTTCAGGTACAGATAGTTCACGAGATGGTTTACGAGCTTGATCCAGACGGGACGAAGCTTCGGACTTGGAAGTTCACTGATTACACAAGAGATAAAGTGAGAGAGCTGTATCCTTCTGCAAACGAGTTGAGGACGAAATGGACTGAAACAGAAGAGAGGCAACACATAATAGAGGCTTTGGAACAAAGGGGCATATCGCTTAAGCATTTGGCTGAAGTCACTGGGCAACCAGATGCAGATCCGTTTGACCTTCTGATGTACGTGGCATTTAATGCTCCTTTGAGAACACGCCGTGAACGGGCCGATTATGTGAAGAAAGAAAAGGACCACTACTTCGAAAGATATGGTCCTGAAGCTCGAGAAATAATCATGATGCTTCTGAACAAGTATACAGAGTTTGGGGTGACGCAGTTAACTGATCCCAACATTTTGATGATTCCACCTATTTCACAGAAAGGTTCACCTTTTGAGATTGCGAAACTGTTTGGTGGAATAGACAAACTTCGGAAGGTTTTAAGTGACCTGCAGAGATTCATTTATGAACCGTTGTCGCTTCCAGATTTCAGGTGAAAGATATGGATGGAAAAGACCTATCTTCGACAATCAAGCGTGCCCGAGACATAATGAGGAAAGACGCTGGCCTAAGCACTGACGTGGACCGCATTCCACAACTTTCTTGGATTCTTTTCCTAAAGGCCTTCGACGATCTTGAAAAGGAAAGAGCATTGTTAAATCCGAACTATAGGAAGGCTATCGAAGAGCCCTACCGTTGGCGTGACTGGGCTGCACATGAAGAAAAGGGCAGCACCGGAGACGAACTGATCGATTTTGTCAATAACAAACTGTTTCCCTATTTGCGAGGTCTTATTGGTACTGATGAGAAAGATCAAAGAACTGTAATCGCTGAGGTTTTCCGTGAAATCTATAACAGCATGCGTTCGGGGTATCTTCTTCGAGACATTGTCAATCTGGTCAATGGCATTGATTTCACGTCAAGTGATGATATCCATACAATGGCACATCTCTATGAAAGCATGCTCAAAGAAATGAGAGACGCTGCAGGATCAAACGGGGAATTCTATACTCCCAGACCAGTAATTCGACTTATTGTTAACCAGATTAAACCGCAAATTGGAGAGAAGATACTAGACCCGGCGTTAGGAACGGGCGGATTCTTGACTGAGTCCTTCGAGTTCATGACAGATCAACAGAAAAAGGCTGAAGATCGAGAGATCCTGCAGTATCATACACTTTTCGGTATCGAGAAAAAGCCCATGCCATATCTTTTGGGCATGATGAATCTTCTGCTTCATGGTATAGAGAAGCCCAACATAAAGCGAGACAATTCACTGAGGACTCCACTCTTTGAAATTACGGAAAAGGACCGTGTTAATGTTATCATGACGAATCCGCCATTTGGAGGAGAAGAAGAAAAAGGAATAATGTCCAACTTTCCAGAAGCTACAAGAACTGCGGAGACTGCTCTCTTGTTTCTTCAATACATTATGAGGAAACTAAAAGACGGAGGCCGTTGTGGCATGGTTCTTCCAGACAGTACTCTGTCTGCCACGGGCGTAACTGAAAGAATACGGAAGGAACTTCTGGAGAACTTCAATCTTCACACCATCATAAGATTACCCAACGGTGTATTCGCACCCTATACCAGCATCAGAACTAATGTATTATTCTTTGAAAAAGCTGGTCTTACCAAGGAAGTTTGGTACTATGAGAATCCACTGCCTGCTGAGCGACAGAAAATGCGAAACCCGTGCTATACTAAGACCAAACCCTTGCAATATGAAGAGTTCAACGAACTGCAGCAATGGTGGAGCAATAGAACTGAAAATGAACATTCATGGAAGGCATCAATTGATGAAATAGCCAAAAACCATTACGATCTGGACATCGACAACCCAAACATGAAGAAAGTCAGTCAGTCACGATCTCCCGAGCAGATAGTTCATGATGTTATTGAAATCGAGGAAAAAAAGGTACGCTTGCTGGAACAAATCAAGTTGTTGATACAAAAAGGATGGAAGAACTAGTAACGAGATGTGGAGTGCTATAACGATGACAATCAGGGAACAGTTAAGGTGTGCTCTATGAATAGCTGCTGGACAATGGTGCCCCTCAGTGAGGTATTAGAGCAGAACAAGAACTACATTGATACTCCACAACAAAAGATCTACACCAAACTCTCAGTGAGACTGTACGGTAAAGGAGTAGTGCTAGATGCGCCGGCTGATGGAGCCACTCTGAAAATGAAAAGACATCAGATAGCTAGGAGCGGACAAGTCATTCTCTCTGAGATCTGGGGCAAAAAAGGCGCCATAGGTCTCGTTCCACCACAAGGTGATGGCGCTCTATGCACAAGCCATTTCTTTTTATTCGACGTGAGAACTGAAAGAATAGACCCTGACTATCTGCAGCTAATCTTCACCGCTAACTACCTACAACCACAACTAGAAAGGCAAGCTAAAGGTGCGACTGGATATGCTGCTGTACGACCTATGAATCTCCTTTCAGCAAGAATCCCTCTTCCGCCTCTTGAAGAGCAAGCTCGGGTTGTCTTCACCGTCCAAAATCTCCTGGGAAAACTAGAAGAGGCAAGAAAACTAGACGATGAAGCTTCGGAGAAGACACGCGGCTTGATGAATGCTGTTTTGCAGAATCTCGATTTTTCGGATTATTATGTTATATCCAAAAGAATTGGTGATTGCTGCAGCATGAAAACTGGGAAGACGCCTCCTACACATATATCAGCTTACTATGGCGGTGATATTGACTGGTATTGCCCTGGCGATCTGGATTTCACAGAAAATGGTTATGTGAAAGGTTCCTCTAGAAAGATATCGGAACTAGCAGTGAAAGACAACAAGGCTACAGTGCACGAGGAGGACACGATATTGTTGGTTGCCATCGGGTCAATTGGAAAAGTAGCCATGGCAAGACAAACATGCTCGTCAAATCAACAGATAACCGGAATCAAGTTTAATGAAGAAATCGAACCACGTTATGGATACTATTGGATACGAAAATCGTTTTCAGAGATTACCAAAAAGGCATCTCAAACCACACTTCCGATAATAAATCAGCAAAAGATAGGAAGTCTTGAAATAACCTATCCAAAAGACATTGGGATCCAACGTCGCGTTGTAGCCTACTTAGATTCTGTTCAGGAGAAGGTGAACGAACTTAGAAGATTGCATTATGAAACCGTGAGAGGGATGGAGGACTTAGGTTCTTGTGTGCTGGATAGGGCCTTTATAGGCGAACCATGACGCATGAGCAATTCACCCAAAGTTTCTTAAATACCTCAAACAGAAAACTATAACGTGATCGGAAATGGCGAAATGCCCTGGTTGCGAGAAAGAAGTCAGTAAGCCAAAGAAATCCTGGGAATATGGTTGCTTCAGAGTTCAGGCCTACTCATGCGAGTGTGGCACTAAATTTAGAGACTACAGCAAAGATGGAAAGCACAGCTTCTCACTGAAAGTAAAGAAAGGCAAAGGTTACGTCAAAGCTTAGGCTTTCTCAAGGTAGTTCCTTTCCATAATCAAACATTTTCCACCATCCGGTAAGCTCCGGCAGGCGAGTCTTAGCTTTTCTGAACGCCATTACTGGACGCATTGGTTCAGCGCGCTCTCCGTAGAACAGATAAGTATAGAACAAAGCGGAGAACAATGCGGCCTTCTCCCAATCTGTCTCAAACACAGGAACAATGCAGTATCTGCAACCCTCTTCAGCGAAGGCTTTGATCAAGTCCAGGTGGCCTGCCGAGCAAGCTGATAACACGATCAGCAAGGGCTTTTCTTCCTCTTTCAGTTCTGACCAGATACCCTTCAAATGCTCCAGTCTGAACGGGCTGTTACCCGCCCACAGATATGTTTCATGGGTTTCATCATCGCGATTGCCATGGGCAGATATGTGGATGGTGTCCCGTCTCGTATCTTGCCGTAGATCCTTCTCCTTTCTATGTGTGCCTTTTCCGCTGGGCTCGGATGTTGTGGAGCCATCTTATTCCCTCTTTCAACTGTCATTTCACATAGTCTAGCTTCCTCAAATAGTCTCTCGCACGGATACCATTTCGCATTAGACTTCTAATCTCTTCGAACATTCGTTCATTTCTTTCTGCTCAATCCGGATAACACGATAGAACCTCAACTAACCTGCGCTTCACACACTCACAGCGTGTGCGTGTGTGTTGTATGGGTAGGTATAGGTATAGGTAGGTGTAGAGGTAGGAGTGAAGATAGAAGTAGAGACAGGCAGTCGTAGTGAAGTTGGTTGGTTGGTTGGGGTAAAGTTTTATCCAAACCAAACCAAACCATAAGTTTTTGAACCAATGTGAACATTATGCTTTGAGTCCAGATGTCCGAAGAAGTGCTGTTGAAGAACGGAATCAAAGAGGCAACCGTTTCTATAATAAAAGACCTCTTGAACGTGCAGGCTTTGTCTCTGAACAGGATGCAGACTGAGTTCCTCCAGAGTGGATTCTTGGAAAAGGACAGGATCATCGTGTCTGCTCCTCCCGCTTCAGGAAAAACACTCACTGTTTACTTGAAATACGCCAAAAATCTGGAAAATGGAAAGAAGAGGATGATTTATCTTCTTCCATATATCCGCATGAAAAGAGAACTTCTGACAAGACTTGCAAAATGGAAGAAAGATGGGATTCTATCAACCGATGATTTCGATACTTACGATGAAGGCAAGGCACAGATTCTTGTTGCGACCTACAGTTCGATTGACTCTTTGTTACTCCACGGTAAGAAGTTGAGTTCAGACTTCTTTGTGTTCGATGAATTTGACATGGTGACTGATGACCTTCAGGGAACCAAAACTGAGGGCGTAATTTCTAGAATCATCAGGGAATCTGATGCTCCTTCTCTTTATGCCATTTCTGCCACAATAGGCAGCCCCGAACTAGTTGAAAAATGGTTAAATTGCGTGACTTTCGTTAGCGATTTCAGACCTGGCGACTTTAAGAAAGAAGTTAAGGAGTTCCCTTCGGGAACCGAGCAATTCAAGATTATCGAAGATATTTTTCATTCTACCTTAAATGAAGAAAAACCCATGCTTGTTTTCTATTACAATACGAGCAGATGCCGTCAGACAGCTTTGAAAATGGCGAAGAATCGAGAGAACAAACCCAAGGGGAGTATTGATAGGAATATTGCAGGAGGAGTTAAAGAAATTATTAGTAAATGTGACATCACCAGCGAGATTAATGATCAAGTCGTATGTCTCAATAACAAGGTAGCTTTCTATTTTGCCAGACTTCAACCAACATGCAAAGAAGTCGTAGAAGGGCTTCTTGAGAAAAATGTTCTTGACGTTGTCTTCACGACCCCTGCATTAGCTCGTGGAATAAACATGCCCGTAAGAACCGTTGTCATTCCTTATCCATCTAAGTATTCTAAGACGTATGGGATGATTCCCATTTCAAGAGCCGAAATTGAACAGATACTTGGAAGAGCTTGCAGACCTCCGTTCCACGCAAAAGGATTTGGTCTTCTAGTGTCAACGAATTCTGATAAGACAAAGCAACTCAACGAGATTATCAGCAGTAAACTTGAACCAATGAGTTCCAAGTTCCTTCAGAGTGCAGCAAAAAAGGGGCGAGTCCTGAACAAACAGATGTTAGCAGTAGAATTAATCAAAGAGGCAAAAATGAGAAATCGCCCTGAATCGCAATTGTTAACTATGTTCGACAGTTATCTTTTCATGCAGGCGATTCAGGACAAAGAAGGATTATACAAAACCCTTCGTGAGCTCACGCAAAGTCTTATAAAAGCAAGTCTCTTGGAAAAGAACATAGATGGAGAAATAATAACTCCTGATATTGTGGACATTATAATTGATAATGGAATTGACGATATTAGACGGATGCTTTGTCTATTAAACATGTCTAAAGACATCGTTGCAGACAAACTGAATCTTCTGTCTGGACACATTCTTAGCACCATTTTGTTTGAGCTATGCATGACTTATTCTTACTTTGGAATAGCATCAATAAAAGAAAAATTTGACAGTCAGAAGGTGCAAAGGTACATAACGGAAAAAGTTCAGATAGAACCCAAAAAAATTGATAGCGAACATCGTCTCTTCACCGCTTTAGATTTGTATGCCAATGGAACCAGTTTGGAAAAAATCGAGAATGAATTTGGCATAGAACCCGATTCTATTCCTTACGTCTCTGGGACTGTATCCCAAGACCTTTCTTTGCTTGGCAAGCTGATCGTAAAACAGTGCATGGGAGATAGAGAAAAATTGAATTTTAGCGACTTCTTAGAAATGTCTGCTAGCGTGGTCAAGGAAGGTCTTCCTTATCAAGTCTTGCCATTTGGGGAGCTTATTGACAGATTAAGCAGAAAAACTGCTCTGAGAATTCTCGAAAAGTACGGCTCAGGAAGTGAAGTATTAAAAACTCTTGCTGAAGAGACGAGGACTGAAAAAGAATTCAGAGAAATTGAGGGCATAGGACGAGTTCTTGGACAGCGTATCATAGACAAAAGAAAGGAACTGATTGCTAATCTCCAACGGAAAATTACGTTGTGGGGGACTTATACATCCTCCTAGGTAGTTGCTGAACTCAAACGTCCTTCAACAGCCTTTCCCAGTTCTTCAAACTCATTGAATATTCTTAAGAAAAGTTATGGTCTAGATGAAATCGCTTAGTCTCTTGTCCTCGATATTCTGGATTTCTTTGCGGTTACCCCTTTTCGTTAGCAACGTATCTCCAAACTCCTCATAGCACTTAAAACAAAAGCTTCTTGCATGCAATCATGCGGAAGAACCATAATAATCAACTACTGTGACAGTGAACTAAGACTCACCACAATGGTCGATACGAAACTGAACATCTGCGTGGCAGTCGCTTGGGACAAGCAAACTGGAAAGATGTATCTCCTAGTGCACGCGCCAAAACCGAACTGTATCTCAAGGTAAGAGGAATAGCACAGAAACCAAAGCCTCCTTTTTTTCTGTCAAACGCTTAGATATAGTGTAAATGTGTCCGAAAAACCATTATTTCAGCCTTTCTATCGGACAAAATGGGACAAATCTTCTCTTATTCCTTTAAGCAACCTAGTCCTCTGCGTGAATGCAACATTCGGCAGCCTCGGAAGCCCCATTCCAGACTGTATTATAACGGCAGCACTCAGTCTGGGTTGGGAATAATAGAAAGGCGCAGACAAAAGCTGAAACCGCAGTCTGTGTCTTCAGTTGTGCTTCGAAACGCGCGCGCATTTATTGCCCAACCTGTATGAATCTGAAGATGCCGGAACAGAAGCAATGATTGCGGGTGGCATTGCCTCATAATTGGCGGTATAATAACATTCCTTCTTATGGTTCTGTAAACTCTTTGTTTGGTTATTCTCCTTGTAAACTTTCATTTGGTGGGTTCTTGGGTTTTGTTACATCTTCAGGTGATGAGTCTGTTCCGTGAAGCTGTTACCTTAGCGCGCGCGCTACCCCGCAGACGCTCAGCTACAACATCAAGGAATTGGAAGCCAAGGGGCTTATAACCACAAAAAGAGGTCTCGAAGAAGAGAAACTCAAGCATGGAAAATTGGTTAAACGAGTTGACACTCGTGTACTGATGGTATCACTCACAAACGCTGGAAAGCTAGCCGCAAGCTGGATAGAGATATGATTAGCGCGTTCATTGTCTAGCTTTCAGATTGCACAGGCCTGTCGCCTATCCGTCTTTAAAATCTTCCGCTGCTGTCTGCCAAACATACTCGCCCTGTGTCTTCCCTCGAGAGCGGTCGGCACCCTCGTGAATCATTCTACGATGTGCAATTCGATTGTAAGAACCTTATCATACTCTAAACTCAACGGCGCGCAGCTTCTTGCGGACACGAATTCCTGTTTTTTCGAACGAAACGAGCAATGGATAACCTATCAACATTGCCGCAATGGATTCTCCAAGCGCTATTGTTGCGACACTGATCAGATAAGGTACATTATAGAAC
>Ga0315294_10001143_pt1 | contig 28545 bp, 27 predicted proteins | sample YL17G13_40_MG_FD_203626 | JGI IMG/M metagenome (GOLD analysis project Ga0315294, IMG submission 203626) | Sediment microbial communities from Yellowstone Lake, YNP, Wyoming, USA - YL17G13_40 | ecosystem: Environmental > Aquatic > Freshwater > Lake > Sediment | place: USA: Wyoming | collected... | reverse complement strand
CACGGATTGACACGGATTAACCCCGATGAGGTAGCACACGACGCACCTCACGGGGCAAGCACGGATTTTTTCGGCCAGCGGGGTGTACTCGACACAGCCCCGTGCTCCAAATATATTTGTGCGCCGGGGCCGGTGTCTCGTCCACCGCCGACTTTGTCGGCTTGCCCCTAAGGGGCTTTGGCCGAAAAATGTCCATTCTCCGTCCCGAAGTTTCGGGACTACGAAGGATAAAACGCTGGTCGCTAGCGTGCGGGACGGCGGAATTGAGAATTAGGAAGTAAGAATGAAGAATTAAGAAAATGGCCAATTTCCGATTGCGATTAAAGAACTGGTTGCCGGAAATCCGGTTTGTCGGTAAAATAAAGGGTCTTAAAGATATAGAAATTGAGAGGCGGTTTGCGGTAGGAGTTAAAACGTGGAATATGATTATGGAAGTCCGCCTGTAAGTAATTATACTTATAGGAATTTTATTCAACACCTTGCACCTGCGTTGCCAAAAAATGACAAGGTGTTTTATCATAGAGAGTCACTACAATGGCGCAATAACCTTAATAAGATACCTCTTGACCTGTTCCGAAACATTTGTCATTGGAAGTCACGAAGAAGGTTTGAGAAGGTGCTTAAGAATAAAGACCGCAAAGTGAATGCACAGTGGAGCAGCGCATTACAACAACTGAACCAATCAGAATTCTCAGATGAAGGTATCGATGCTGCATTGAAATTGTTGGTCGAATTAGATGGAGTGGCTGTGCCAACGGCAAGTGCGCTGTTGACCGCGTGGAAACCGGAACAATTTGGTATAATTGATTTCAGGGTACGCCATGTTCTCGATATGCCAAACAACACTTCCTACGTGGTGTTCCGCAGCAAATTGCTTCAATTGCAGCAGGAGCTTCAGCTTGATAATTGTAACCTGCGCCAAATAGAGATGGCCCTGTGGCATTATTATCCCATTAAGATGGAAGGCAAAAATAGCAGGAGAGGAATAGTTTGAGCCGAAACTATTCGCCGAAAACATTTTTACGACAAATACACAACGCAAGGATTATATTAAGCGGCGGTTGGTGGTGAGGAATTGAAAAAAGAATGGCAAATCCAGAGCATATTAAGATTGTGAAAGCAGGCCCAAAGGAAGTCGAAAAGTGGTACAAATCGCAACCACTTCATGCTGGCTTTGACCTGACTAACGCTGATTTACGAAAAGTAAATATGGCCGGAATGAAACTATACCGAGCCAATTTATCAAGGGCCAACTTAAAAGGTGCAAATTTGGCTGGGTCATTATTGATGGCAGCTTATTTGCAGGAAGCTTATTTGCAGGAAGCGATTCTGGAAAAAGCTAACGCAGCCAGAGCAGATTTTGTTGGTGCATGGTTAGATAAAGCAAATCTGAGGAACACTTATCTTGATTCGGTTACTTTCGGTAATGCAAACCTTGTTGAGGCCGATTTAACAAACGCTAATATTAGAGATGCAAAATTCATTTATGCTGATTTGAGGAATGCCATACTCGATGGTGTAGTTATGAGTGAAATGGGGCCGGAGGGGTGGGTTATAAAAGGTGTACGTTGTACACATTTCTATATCGAGGGTGCTCGTGATGCCAGTAGTAGACGCCGAGTTCCAGCTAAAGGTTATTTATTGGCTGGTGAGTTTGAAGACCGCTTCAAGTCAAGGCAAACGATAGAATACGTCTTTGAAAATGGCATGCCCTCTCTTGGCCCTGCGGTTCTGGATTTGGCTATAAGTCAAGCCAACTTGAAAAATCCCAAGGCTGATTTAAGGCTTTTAGATATAACTGCAAGAGGGGGAATCCCAAGAGCAATTATTGAAATTACAGAGTCGCCACAGGTCTCAAAGGAAAAGGCTCTTGCTTTGGTGATTGCTACCTATGAACGGTTAATAGAGCAGCTACAAAGTGACAGGGAAAAGTTGCTGGATAAGATTCCTTCAAACAAGATGCTTTTGCCTGCGGTTGCTCCTGATACTGAGATACCCGCTGAACGAAGGACGACACCTTTGTCACTTGAACGAATGGCCCAATACTGGGGTGGAGAAATGACAGCTAAGAAACTCAAAGCTATGATTGAAAGCGGACGACTCAAGGCCATTCAACTAAATCGCCAAACATTCGTTTTTGACACGAAATATTTACCTGCTGAAGTAATCAACAAGGTTAAATCCTAAAAATACCGTCAATCTCATACTAACTAATACTATCTCACACTAACTCATACTATCTCGGTATCTGTCCTCTTTTTCAATATTGTGCTCCTGTCTTATATTGACCTCCACGTTAATTGAAAAACTTTTATTAACATTTTTTGGAGGTTCAAATTGTGGACGAAATAGAAAACCACCGTAATCGAATGTATCTGTCGAGGGTTCAAGACGAGATAGGAGAATTATTGCTGCGTTTGCAGAATCCGTCCTTGCCGCAGAGTCGGAAGCGAAGATTGTTGCGAATACTTGGGGTTAAATTGGGTCAATATTATGCCCTCAAAGTAAAGTATAAAGAAAAAGACAGCGGAGCGTCATCTTATTGAACTTTTAATAGGAAAATAAACATTCCAAGCAAAGGTCACTGCGGCTGTCATCCCGGCCTTGAGCCGGAATCCAAGCATTTTACACTGGATTCCCGCTCCGCCGCAGGCGGACCCTCCGCCTGCCAATTCAAGAAAGCACACCTCGAGGGCAAGCAAGTTGCAGGGCTAAATATCTGGATTCCCGCCCGTTCGGCTGCGCTCAGGGCAGGCTTTGTGCGGGAATGACAGGGAAAATGGTGGGGTTATGACCCCACCCTACAAAAACTGGATTCCCAGCCCCCGACAACGACATTCGAGGGCAGGCTACAGAACCAAAGGAGCTAAAGCCGAGGATCTCCGCTTTGCTACGAGGTGCGTATTGCGGAAGATTAGTGTTGCTGTTTGGGGGAATGTAATTACCATATATCGTTTAAGTTATGGAAGAGAAGCGGAAATATCGCGTGTTTATAAGCGCTGCGGAGCCGAGCGCCGATGCCTACTGCGCATCGCTGATAACTGCATTGAAGCAGGCAGACTGCGATATTGAATTTGCCGGCGTCGGCGGAGAAAAGATGGAGCAGGCGGGCTGTGCGCTATTGGAAAAGACCGCTGACAAGGCTGTGATGGCACATAACGCAATCGGGCAGGCGGGGCGGTTTTATTTTCTGCTGCGGCGAATAAAGGGTTTTTTGAGGGGCAACAAGACCGATTTGGTTGTGGTTTGCGATTCGCCGGCGTTTAATTTTCACGTTGCAAAGGCGGCGAAAAAATTAGGAGCAAAAGTGCTTTTTTACGTTGCGCCGCAGTTGTGGGCGTGGGCGGAATGGCGGATAAATAAGCTGCGAAAATGGTGCGACAGGCTGTGCTGTATTCTGCCTTTCGAGCAGGAGTGGTTTGCGCAAAGAGGGATTGAGGCGGTTTTTGTGGGACATCCGCTGTTGAGTGAGCAGCAGGAGGATTCGGCGGGCGGGCAAAAAAGATATGCAGGATTTGACCCGAAAAATGTTTCGATAGCGCTTATGCCGGGGTCGCGGCAGGCGGAGATAAATACACTGTGGCGTCCGATGCAGCAGATAGCGGTGCGGATAAGGCGGAGATTTACGAATGCGACTTTTACGGCGGCGACAGTGGACGAGAAGATGAAAGACGCCCTGCGGTCGATGCAGGTTGTGGGATTCCGGTGCAAATATGCGACGGGGTCGCTGCCGGAGGTTGCGCGGAGCGTTGACTTTTCGATAGTTGCGAGCGGGACGGCGACTTTGCAGGTGGCGGCGGCGGGATGCCCGATGGCGGTGATGTATCAGTCGAGCAGGGTAATGTGGCATATACTGGGCCGATGGCTGATAAAGACGAAACACCTGTCGCTGGTGAATATACTTGCGGGCAAAGAATTAGTGCCGGAATTTATGCCGTATTTTTCCTCGATTGAGCCGATTGTGGGGACAATCGGGGAGCTTTTGCAGGACACGAACAGATTAGTGCAAACCAGCGATGAGCTGATAAGGCTGACGCAGCCGCTGATGCAGGGCAGTGCGTCGCAGAAGGTTGCGGAGATAGTAATCGATATGCTGCACAGTCCTGCCTTCGGTGGACAATGATGAAGTCACCGAATGGCCGGAAAATTGACGCTGGTGCGACGCTGGCGGTGATAGCTGCGACGGTCTGCTGGTCTGTGGGGCCGATTTTCATAAAGCTGCTGACGGCGTCGGTGGATTCGTGGACGCAAAATCTGCTGCGGTATCTGGTGGCGTGTTTTTTCTGGCTGCCGTTTATGATATTCAGCCGGCTGAGGGGACGGCTGGAAAGCGGCATCTGGCGCAAGGCTGTTCTGCCGGCGGCGGCGAATATAGTTATGCAGTGCCTGTGGGCGGCGGCGTATTACTATATCGACCCTGCGTTTATGTACCTGCTGTCGAAATCGACTATCATCTGGATAGCGGGATTTTCGCTTATTTTCTTTGCAGACGAGAGGGTGCTGGTCAGGAGCGTGCGTTTCTGGCTGGGGATGGTGATGTCTGTGGGGGGCGTAATCGGGATAATGGTTTTTAAGAAGGATTTTACGGCAGCGGGCACACTGACGGGCATAGTAATAACGCTTTCATCGGGGGCGGCGTGGGCGGTTTATACAATTCTGGTCCGGATATTTTTCAGGGACGTCGATTCGCGCAACGGTTTTTCGGTGATGAGCATTTACACGGCGGCGGGGCTGGGGGCGCTGGCGCTTATATTCGGGAGGGTGCAGGACTCTTTCAATATGGGTGCGGCGCCGTGGGTTTATGTTGCGGTTTCGGCGCTGATGTCGATAGCGTTTTCACACGTGCTGTATTACGCAGCGATAAGGCGTATCGGGGCGACGATACCATCGCTTGCGCTGCTGGCGACGCCGTTTCTTGTGCTGGCCATATCTTACGTTGTTTTCGGCGAAACGCTTAATGCTTTACAGTGGGTTTCCGGTATAATTCTGCTGTCGGGTTCCGGCCTTGCGGTATGGGCGCAGGAACATCTTGGGTAAAGTAAAAAGGAAAAAGGGAGAAAGGACGTTGTGGTTATGGATTACAAAAAGTTTATCGAAGAACAAATCGCAGCAATTAAAAAAACGGTCGGCAAGGAAAAAGCAATCAACGCCCTGAGCGGCGGGGTTGACAGCTCGGTTGTAACCGTGCTTGGGCATCGTGCCATAGGGGAGCAGCTAAAAACGGTATTTGTGGACAACTCGCTGATGCGGAAGGATGAGCCGCAAAGGGTGGTCAAGACATTTGCGGGGGTGGGCATTAAAGTGGAACTTGTGGATGCGAGAAAAGAATTTCTCTCTGCGCTGGCGGGGCTGACCGACCCTGAAGAGAAAAGGCAGGCCATCACGGACACGTTTTACTCGAAGGTATTCGGCAGATTAGTGAAGAAATCCGGCGCAAAATTTCTGCTGCACGGCACTATTCTTACGGACATCGAAGAGACGGTTGCCGGGATAAAACGGCAGCACAATATCCTGACGCAGATGGGCATCGACACCAAAAAGGCTTACGGATATTCGGTGGTTGAGCCGCTGGAGACATTGCGAAAGGACGATGTCCGCGAGGTGGGCAAACTGCTGGGATTGCCCCGCGAGATTTACCAGAGGATACCATTCCCCGGCCCAGCGCTGGCCGCCCGGATAGTCGGCGAGGTAACCGAAGGGAAACTGGAAACGGTGCGGCAGGCGACGGCGATTGTCGAGGAGGAGCTGGCTGAGAGCAGCGCATTTCAGTATCTGGCGGTGCTGCTGAACGATTATGCGACCGGCATCAGGAACAATAAGCGGGAGTTCGGGCAGATTATCGTTGTTCGGTGCATTGAGAGCATCGATGCCCGAACTGCGTCCGTTACCAGGCTGCCGTGGGAGAAGCTAAACCGGATTTGCGAGCGAATCACGGCGATAAAAGGTGTTAATCGCTGCCTGTATGACCTGACGCCGAAGCCGCCGGCAACGGTTGAATATATATGAGCCTGCGGTTTGCTGTTTTGGCGAGGGTTTCCCTTTAATTGGTATTATTTGCGGAGATAAGACTCGAAAGCTTATTAGCGAGCTCGCTGTCGAGCCGCTTGAGGATTTCACACTGTTTCCTGGCCAAATCTTTCTGGCCGAGAGCCAGGTAAGCCAAGCCGAGATTATAATAAGCATCGGGTGCAGGCTTGATTGCTATCGTCTGCTTGTAGGAATCAATGGCCTGCGGCCACTGACTGAGCGAGGCGTAAGCGACAGCAATATTATACCAGGCATCGGCAGTTGGCCGGAGTATTATTGACCGCCTGTAAGCTTCAATCGCCTCCTGCCAGTGATTGAGCATGCTGTACGAAAGGCCAAGATTGTAGCAGGCATTACAGTCGTTCGGGCCGGCTATAACAGCGCTGTTATATGCTTCGACAGCCTTATCGTGGAGGCCCAGCTGACTGTAAGCAAACCCGAGATTATTGTAGCCTTCGGTATAATCCGGCTTTAGTTTTATTGCTTCATTACAGGCCTTTATCAAATCTTCGTATCTGCCAAGCTGCCTGTAAACGTTCACAAGATTCCGATATGCATCCAGATAATCAGGTTTAATTCCTGTCGCCTGCTTACAAAGCTCCAGGGCCTCGTTATACCGGCCTGCCTGGATATAAACCGCGCCAAGATTATTGTACGGCTCTGCAAAGTCCGGCTTAATTTTTATCGCCTGATGATAGTGCCAAGCAGCTTTATCAAACCTGTCCTGTGACAGGAGGATAGAACCTAAGTTGTTATGTGCGCGGGGATTGTCCGGTATCACGTCCAGCACGCTCTGCCAGATTGATGCAGCACTGCGATAATCCCCATTTCGCCGAAATGTCGCCAGACCAAGCAAGACAATAACCGCTGCCGCCAGAATAATCCCCGCTCTTCTTGCAGAACGGCGTTCAAACAAAACATACCCGCCTGCCACAGCCAAAACCGCCAGACCCGCAAGCGGCAGATACATCCGATGCTCAAAAATCAGGTCCTTGACCGGCACAAAACTCGATGTAACTGACAACACCCCAAAAAACCACACTGCCGGATACGACCACGCTTTATTACGAATAATCCCCCACACCGTTACCGTCAACATTGCCAAAACTACCAGCATCGGCGGCGCAAGTTTTCCCCAATCTTTCGCTATCGGCCAGCTATAATCAAGACACAGCCCCCTCGGCCAAACACTCAATCGCAAATAACGCAAAATCACAATCCCCTGATTCGCCGCATAACTCAAACTGGTGCCAATGGTAAACCCGTTGCTCTGCTCCTGCCGGGGCCCCGACCAAAGCAGCGCCGCCAAAATCACCCACATCCCCGCCAAACTAACATATAAACCCAACCTGCGCCGAAATGCCTCAATAAATGAACCGGCAAAAAATGTGCGGTCATACAACAGCACCAGCACCGGCGCCGTCACCATTACCTCTTTTGTCCCCATCCCAAGACCGCAGCAAACCACCGAGATAATCGACCAGAAGACCGGTTTCTGCGACTGCATCGCCCGAATCGCCAAATACAGCGTCAGCAGATAAAACAATCCCATCAGCGACTCGGTCCGCTGAACTATATATGTAACGCTCTCGGTCTGTATCGGATGCACCACCCAGATTGCCGCCGCTATCCACGCCAAAACTGCTGAATGTTTGCCGAACCTATCTCGCAGCCGCTCACATAATAGCGTCCTGCGCACAATCCCGAAAAGCGTCAGCCCCGCCAAGATATGAATCAACAGATTGAAAAAATGATAGCTCCAGACTGAATAGCCGCTGACAGCATAATTCACCGCCAGTGACAGACTTGCGATTGGCCTGCCAGCTACCGTGCTTAACGGCGGCGCCAACATAACATTGCTCAGCGGCCGGAGATGAACGATATAAGGATTTTCCAGAACACTTATCTCATCATCGAAAATAAACGGCCCAGCAAAACCGTTCGCATACGCCGCTGCACCAATTATAACCAGCACTACAGCCAATTTGATTTTTAAGGCTGACGGGTGACCGATGCAATACCGAATTCTTTCTGTGAACTTTCGATGCGTGCTGCTCATATAATTAAGCTAACATTAACAATTCGCCGGTGCAAGTTTTAAGGGTGCAGGAACATTACTTTGCGTTCCGTTTTGGCGAGGTTTCGATAGACATTATTGGCGGGAGATAAAACTCAAGAGCCTGTCGGCCTGTTCGGAGTCAAGCTTTTTTAAGACCTCAAACTGCCTGCGAGCCAAATCCGCTTGTCCGGACAACAGGTAAGCGATGCCGAGATTATAGTAGGCGTCGGCATAGTCGGGCTTAATATTTACCGCCCTGCTGCAGGCTTTTATGGCTTCCTCATACCAGCGTAATTGGCCATAGGTGACGCCGAGGTCATTGTGCACCTCAGCTAAATCGGGCCTGATTTCCAACGCCTGCCTGTAAGCCTCCACTGCTTCCGGATAGCGTCCGAGCCGGCGATAGGCAACGCCGAGATTGAAACAGGCATCGAAAGAATCAGGTTTTATTTTCACTGCCTGCTTATACGCATCTGCGGCCTGGTTGTAGCGTCCGAGTTTGCTGTAAATGGTGCCGAGATTAAAGTAAGCATCGGCATAAGCGGGTTTTAGCCTGATGGCTTCTTTACATTGTTGTATCGCTTCAATGGAGCGGTCGAGTTTGTTGTAAGAAGCACCGAGATTGCAATAAGCCTCAGCCAGATAGGGTTTTAGTTTTACGGCCATGCTGCACGCTGCCACCGCCTCGTCATAGCGGCCCAGTTGGCCATAAGCAAACCCCAGATTATTGTATGCCTCCGCGAAATTCGGCCTGAGTTTTATCGTTTTTTCAGAGGCAGTTATCACATCCTCATATTTGCCGAGCCGAACATAAATATTTCCAAGATTGGAATATGCTTCGGCGCAATCTGATTTCAGTTTTATCGCCTGGGTGCAGGCCTCCAGTGCCTCATTGTATTGTCCCAGTCCGCCGTAAGCGGCGGCGAGATTGGTGTAAGCGCGAGGATTATTCGGCGAAACATCCAGGGCCTTCTGCCAAATCAATGTGGTGCTGTTGTAGTCGCTATTTCGCAAGATTGTCACCACCATCAGTGCAATTACAATTATTACCGTCGAGACAGCGCCTGCGAGGAAGCCTGCTCTTTTACTCCACCAAAGCAGCCCTCCGACATATCCCCAAAGGAGATAGCCTGCGATTACAAGCAGCACAGCCAGGCCTGCGAGCGGCAGGTACATCCGGTGTTCGAAAATCAAGTCTATAATAGGCACAAAGCTTGACGTCGGCGCCAGGACGGCAAAGAACCACGCTGCAGGATAACTCCAGGTTCTGTTGCGAATCAATCCCCAAATTACAACCGCTGCCATCCCGCAGACCATCAGCAGCGGCGGTATAATCTTGGCTAAGTTCTTTTGTATAGGCCAGTTATAATCGAGGCACAGGCTGCTCGGCCAAAGACTCAGCCGCAGGTAGTGCATAATCACAATGCCCTGATTGAGGGCATAATCCAGGAGGCTTGCGCCGAAGGAGAAACCGACGCTGTCCGAGCGAGGTCCCGACCATACCAGCGAGACTAAAATTCCCCAGGTCGCCGCCAGAGATGCATACAGTCCCCATCGCCGGCGCAAGGCCGACTTAAACGAGCCTGCCGCAAAGGTGCGGTCATACAACAGCACAAGCAGCGGGGCAGTTACCATAACTTCCTTTGTCCCCATCCCGAGGCCGCAGCAGATGACCGACACAGCCGACCACATCAAAGGTTTGCCGGACTGCATTGCCCTGATTGCCGAATACAGCGTCAGCAGGTAAAACAGGCCCATCATAGATTCAGTCCGCTGAATTATATAAGTTACGCTCTCGGTCTGAATGGGATGGACGACCCAGATAGTCGCCGCCGCCCAGGCCAGGGACGCCGAATGTCTGCCAAACCGCTCCCTCAATCGCTCAGTCTCCAGCGTTCGCCTGATAATGCCGAAAAGAGTCAGGCCGGCCAGGATGTGAATCAGAATATTAAAGATATGATAGCTCCAGACATCGCAGCCGCTTACAGCGTAGTTTAAGGCGAGCGAAAGGCTTGCGACGGGTCTGCCTGCGAGAGTGGACTGGGGCGGCGCCGACATTGCCCTGTTTATCGGCCAGAGATTTAATATATAGGGATTATCGAGAATGCTGTGGTCGTCATCGAAAACGAAAGCACCCCCTTGCGTATGGGCATAACACAGTATGCCCGCAACAGCCACCCCTGCCGCCAACCCCAGATTCAGGACGGACAGCGCCGAGGCTTTTTTGTACGCCCGGCCTTTCTCCTTCATCGCGCCGTAATGCTACCACCGATTCGGCTTTAGTGCAAGAAATTATATTTGCTTTATATAGAATAAAAACAGTTCTTTTTGGGCAGCGGTTATTGGTTCTAAAGGCTTTTGGCAGCATAAGTTATTGATTGATTTCCGGGGTTATAGACGGTATACTGGCCGGCGATTGCGAAAAAAACCGTGGTAGAGAATGATTATAATTGACGGAAATAATGTGTTGTGGTCGGTCCAGCAGATGGATAAGAACCTTGAACCAATCAGCACTGTTCAGTTGTGCCGGATTGTGGGCAGGTATCTGAAACTGACAGGCGAGACGGGAGAAATAATTTTTGACGGGGTTGGGCCGCCTGACAAGAGCGGGTTCGATGAAATAAGCGGACTTGAGGTTTTTTTTACAGGCCGTTCGACCGATGCCGACACGGTCATCGAAACAAAGATAAAAGCGGATACCTCGCCGAGAAGGCTGGTTGTAGTAAGCAGTGACCGCAGAATCCGCAAGGCAGCTCATGCAAGAAAAGCAATGCCACTAAAGTCTGAGAAATTCTGGGAGAACGTTCGCAGGCAATTGAGCCGCAAGACCGCAACGGCTGAGCCGATAGAAAAAGAAATCGGGCTAAGCGAGGGCGAGACCGAACAATGGCTAAAACTTTTTGACATCGAAGAAAAGTGAAAGGGATATTGCAATGATTAAGATGCTGGTATTGACGGTTATCACGGTTTTACTGACGGTGATATTATTTTCCTGCAGCGGTGAACAAAAGGCCGCCCGGACAAAACCTGCCGATGTTCCTGCTGGTTCTGTAAAGCTGATTGTGCTGGACCCGGGGCATTTTCACGCGGCGCTGCTTCAGAAAAAGATGTACGAGCAGGTTTCGCCGACCGTGTATGTGTATGCACCGAAGGGAACGGATGTCAATGATTACCTGAAAATGGTCGGAGGGTTTAACAGCAGGGCGGAAAACCCAACCAGGTGGGAAGAGAAAGTGTATATCGGGGATGATTTTCTAAAGAAGATGCTGCGGGAAAAGCCTGGCAACGTTGTGGTGCTGGCGGGCAATAATAAAAAGAAGACTGAATATATCAAGGCGTGTGTCGATGCCGGCCTGAATGTGCTGGCGGACAAGCCTATGTGCATAGATAAAGGGGGTTTCGAGCGTTTACAGGAGGCGTTTGCGGCGTCGAAGGACAAGGGTGTGGTGCTTTACGATATTATGACGGAGCGTTCGGCGGATACGGCGGCGCTGCAAAGAGAGCTGGTAAATAATAAGGAGGTTTTTGGGCAGCTTCAGAAAGGCACGGCGGATGAGCCGGCAATAGAGATGGAAAGCGTGCATCATTTTTACAAGACGGTGGCGGGGAATACGCTGACAAGGCCGTGGTGGTTTTTCGATACCCGGCAGCAGGGCGAGGGGCTTGCGGACGTAGCGACACATCTTGTGGATATGGCGATGTGGGTGTGCTTCCCGGAAACAAGCGTCAATTATCAGAAGGACATTGAGGTTGAAAAGGCCGACCATTGGCCGACTATGATAAACCGTGAGCAGTTTGTGAAGGTAACGGGGCTGGCGGATTTTCCAAATATCCTTAAGAAGAAATTTACCGACAAGAAGGTGCTGCCATATTACGCCAACGGAGAAATGATTTACAAATTAAAGGGGGTTTATACGAGAGTTTGCGTGAAATGGAATTTCGAGGCGCCGGCAGGAGGAGGCGATAGCCAATATTCAATAATAAGAGGCAGCAAGGCAAACGTGGCGGTGCGACAGGGAAAGGAGCAGAATTATCGGCCGGAGATTTACGTAGAGCCGGCGGCGGGGGCGGATAAAGATAAGCTGGGTGCGGCGCTGGGAAAAACGGTAGAAGTTTTGCAGGCGAGGTATCCGGGGACGTCGCTGGAACGGCAGGGCGAAGCCTGGCATATAAAGATACCCGATAAGTGTCGCACTAATCACGAGGCACATTTCGGAGAGGTTATGGAAAGATACCTCAAATACATTGGCGGAGAAAGATTGCCGGCCTGGGAAGTGCCGAATATGGAGGCGAAGTATTATGCCACGACAAAGGCGGTGGAAGTGGCGAACAGGCCGAGGCCGAAGGTTGAATTCGTGCAGGGCAATAAAAAAATCGATGTGATGATTGGGGGCAAATTGTTTACCAGCTATCTTTACGGGAGCAATTTAGCCAAGCCGGCACTGTTTCCGGTGAATTCGCCGTCGGGGGTTATGGTTTGCCGGGGCTATCCGCTGGCGCCGCTGCCGGGTGACAGCAACGACCACCTGCATCATACGGGCATCTTTTTCGGCTATGGCGATGTTGACGGAAATGACTTTTGGCGAACTAACACTTCAACTGTGCGGCAAATCAGGGTAGCCGACATAGCCGGCGGGGACGGACAGGGAGAGCTTGCAACTATTATGTACTGGGTGGACAAAAACGGCCGGACACTGCTGGAAGAAAAGAGGGATATGAATTTTTACGCAGCCGAGGACGAATATGCCATCGATTTCAGTATAGACCTTACGGCGAAGGACACGAAGGTTGTGTTCGGCGATACGAAAGAGGGTATGTTTGCTATTCGGGTCGCCGACTGGATGAGGGAAAACGCCAGCGGGAAATACAAGGGCAGCGGGAGATATTTAAGCTCGGAGGGCAGCGAGACGGAGAAGAATATATGGGGCAGGCGTGCCAGGTGGGTGTCTATGCAGGGGGACAAGGACGGAGAAAAAATCGGCGTAGCTATTTTTAATCATCCAGAGAGTGTGAATTACCCGACATACTGGATGACAAGGGCTTATGGGCTGTTTTCGGCGGACCCGCTGGGGCAGGGCGATTTCCAGAGGAAGCTGAAGACGGAGAACCCGCAGGATTTTAAGCTTACGCTAAATGCGGGCGAGACGGCACATTTCAGATTTTTGATTATTATTTACGAAGGGACAAGGACGAAAGAGCAGTTAGAACGCCGATTCGAGCGGTATTTGCAGTAAGCCGGCGGAAAATTGCGGCCGCCCATCGGCGGTTTTTGGTATATAATAAAATTTGAACGACGAAGTCGTGTATTGTTGAGTGAGTTGCAAGCCAAGAGGTGAACTGGAAAATCAAAAGATGAAACTTCAATCTGAGACAAAACAGGAATATCGGACAGAGGCGGTAAAGACAGGTTTTAAGGCGATATGATTCTTTTGCAGGGCATTTTCCTGGAATCGGGAAAATGGTATACTTGATTCAGGCCGGTAGTTTCGGGTAATGAGGAAAAAAGTATGATACGCACAATAGAGCAAAACAGGGACAAGCTAACGGAGCTTTGCAGAAAATACCACGTCAGCGAACTTGATGTATTCGGGTCTGCGGCGGGTGAGGATTTTAACGAGCAGACGAGCGATATCGATTTTCTGGTGGAATTCGACAGCAGCGTCAAAAAAAACAGGTTCGACAATTTCTTTGCCCTGCTGGATGAGCTGCGGAAACTGTTCAAAAGGCCGGTAGACCTTGTCGAGCCGGGAGGATTGAGAAATCCGTATTTTATCGAGTCGGTCAACCAGACAAGGAGAAGAATATATGCCGCTTCATAATCCGAGGAAGTATCTTTATGATATTGTCAACTGCTGTGAGTTCCTGCTTGAGCTTACGAAAGAAAAAAGCGTTGAGGATTACGAGAATGACAGGGTTCTTCGCTCCGCTCTCGAAAGGGAACTTCAGATTATCGGGGAGGCGATGCTTCAACTGGATAAGATAAGCCCTGAAACGGCGGAAAAGATAGCAGAACATCGTAGTATCATAGGATTCAGGCATGTTCTGGTTCACGGCTATGACAGTCTTGACTCTGATACGGTCTGGAACGTGGTTGAGACGAAATTGAGCGGCCTTCTTGAACAGACGAAACAGTTGCTTCGAGATTATAATACTTCGGTTTGATTCATCCTGTCGGACACTAGAACACGCTTCAGCACAGCCGGTGATGTGTATCCAGTTGCAGGGATTATTTTACGGGGCTTGGCTGGGGGTCTTTGATGGCTTTTGTGATTGACTGGGGTTCGGCGACCTTGCGGTAGCCGAGCGCTTTTATTACCTCCAGCACCTCGGTCCAGGTGGGGAATGGGCGGGCGTTTTTCCTTTTGTACTGGTCAATGGCCTGGAGAAACTCCATTTGCTCATCGGACATTTCACCTTCTTCGGCGGTCTTGCGGTCTTCGCCTCTGCGTTTTCCGGGACCGCGGCGGCGGTCAAGGCCGAGACGTCGGTCGATGAAATATTGTCTGCGTTCGGGGCCGTTCCAAAATTCTTTTTGCTGCTGGTCGTTCATAATTTTAACGCTTCCGACAAAATGAGATTGCTTTACTCGCAATGACAAAAGCAATGATAGTTCACTTTAGTAGTTGTCATCGTCATCAAGAAAGTCGTCTTCGAATTCGCCGTTGTCACCATAGTCATTATCCGCAGAAGTGAAGTCACAAAAGTCGTCGCAGGCGAACTGTGTTTCGATTGCCACGTAGGCTTCATCGAGCATACCTTCGGGGACCATCACGGCGTAACCTGTAGTGTCGTCAAGCTGGGAGTCTTTTTGCTCTTTGATTACGACAGGAATGTCTTCGTTCTTCAGCAGAGTTTCATAGTCTTTTGCCTGCTCGGCATCTTCAACGAGAGCAACCGTGACATAGCCTTTGAGGTCATTGCGAGGCTTCGATTTCTGAGTTTTTCTGGAGCGTCTTGTCATTTTCATCTCTCCATTTTGTTAAGGCATACATCGCCGCATTTTCGTTGTTTTACCAGGCAAAGCAAGTAAACCTGAGTTGAGCTGTTCGTGCGGGTAATGTCGTCAAAAGAAGCGTGTGAAGTTATTTTAAATTGATAAAAAAAGCACAAATTTTGCGTAGAGAGGGGATTTTTTTGGCGGTTTAGCCGGAACTTTTTCTTTTAATGGCGGTTATAGCCAAAAAAAAAGGTATTTTGACGCATTTTTTTGTTGCAAAGCTTGTCAATAGGTGCAATAACATTGCGTTAAATGAGCCGGAAACGAGGAATGTAGAACCGGACTACTAATAAATTTTTACTTTTTTGCATGGAGGATTTTTAGAATGGCAAAGAAAGAAAGAGAAACGCTGGTTGTGGCAAGTAAGGTAAAGGCATACATCAGGAGTCAGAAGATGATGACCTCGTCGGAAGCGATAGGGGCTATCAGCGACAAGGTGTATTGTATGCTGGATAGCGCGATGGCGCGGACGAAGGGCAATCGTCGCAGCACGGTCAAGGCACAAGACCTATAGACAAAAAATGTACGGTAATGATGAGAAAAAAGCCGTTCCGCTGAATGTCAGCGGAACGGCTTTTTTCGCCGTGTATACACGGGTTGCCTGCTGCGCCGGTGCGACAGCAGGGCCAGAAAGCCTGTGCCGTGAAGGCTGTGCCGCCTTGTAATACGTTCGCCTTGTTGCAGGTTATCGGTCCTTGAGATGTTTTTGGGGCGGGTTTTGAAAAGAATCAGAATAAATTCGCGGCAGCGGAGCGACTAACTCTGAAGAAGTTTGGGGGCGCAATTTACCCATAAAATCTGCATTATTAGCGTCAAAATTCGCACTTTTTCAAAAATTCTCTAAACTTAAAGAGGGATAACCTCCGATGTAATGTTAGTAGGAATAAAATAAGCAGCGGTAATTTTACGCCTGTTCGGTAAAGGGTTTGCAATTTGCTGTCGACATTGGACTTGCGGATTTGCAACCAGGGTATTCAGCAGGTGTCAGGAGATTGCGGAGGGAGGTGGGGAGATTTTTCTGCTATAGGGAAGTTTGTTATTTTTTTTATTAACGTGCAGTTATGCTGATATTGCAATGGGAGGCTGAATGAGAGTTTTCATGCTGGGCTGGGAGTTTCCTCCGTTTATCAGCGGGGGGCTCGGCACGGCCTGCTACGGACTAACAAAGGCGCTGGACCAGCTTGGTATAGGCGTAACATTTGTTCTGCCCAGGATGGTAGACAGCCAGTATGCTACACACGTCAAGCTGCTTTGTCCTGGGAGCAAACAATCCTCGGAATATATCAAGGAGCTGAAGAATGTGAAATTCTGCACAGTGTCCTCGCCATTACAGCCATACACAACATCCGACAGTTACCAGAGAATGGTAGAAGAAATTTTGAGGCGAAAGCAGAAAGGCAGCACCAGCGGGCCGGGTATTGGCGGACTGAACTATTGCGGGGATATGTATTCCGAGGTTCATCGTTATGCAGCGATGGCCGCCCAGCTTGCTGAGGGGGAAGATTTTGACGTAATTCACGCCCACGACTGGATGACCTTTCTTGCAGGAATTACGGTGGCGACGTTGAGCGGCAAGCCGTTGATTGTGCATATTCATTCAACGGAATTCGACCGCAGCGGCGAAAATGTCAACCAGATGGTTTATGACATCGAGCGAAAAGGGATGCACCTTGCGGACAGGGTAGTGGCAGTCAGTAATTATACGCGGAATATCATAATCGAGCGCTATGGCGTCAGTCCTGATAAGGTCGATGTTGTGCATAACGGCTCGGAAAATAACGGCAATGGGGGCTGGGTGTCAGGCGATGTAGACATTAAGAAGGGCGAGAAAATTGTGCTGTTTATGGGCCGAATAACGATGCAGAAAGGGCCTGAATACTTCCTTATGGCGGCCAAGAAGGTGCTGGAGGTGATGGATAACGTCAAGTTTGTGATGGCCGGTTCGGGGGATTTGATGCGAAAGTCCATTGAAATGGCAGCGGGATTAGGCATTGGGCATAAGGTGCTGTTCACGGGCTTTTTGCAGGGTGAGGCGGTGCAAAGGATATACAAAATGGCCGACCTTTTTGTGATGCCGTCGGTTTCAGAACCGTTCGGTTTAGTGCCGCTCGAAGCGCTCCAAAATGACGTGCCTGTCATAATAAGCAAGCAGAGCGGAGTCTCGGAGGTTTTGAGGCACGCCCTGAAGGTCGACTTCTGGGATGTCAATGAGATTGCCAATAAGATTGTGGCGGTTCTGAAGTATCCGCCGTTAGAGACGACTTTGAGAAACTACGGGAATTTTGAGGTAAGAAAACTCCGCTGGAAGGATGCGGCGGCCAAGTGTGCCAAGATTTACGCTGATATGCTTATACCGGTTTAAGAGGCGTAGTTTGCGAGGGAAAACTCCGGAAAGAGACGTATTATGGCTTCAGTATGTTTCTATTTTCAGGTTCATCAGCCTCAGCGATTGAGGCATTACACGGTTTTTGACAGAGACGAGCATTATTTTGACGATTACAAGAATGCCTCGATATGCAGGAAGGTGGCGAACAAGTGCTATTTACCTGCCAACCGGATGTTTCTGGATTTAATCAGGCGGTACAAAGGCAGATTCAAGATAGCATACAGCCTGACGGGGGTTCTGCTGGAACAGCTTCAAGCATATTCGCCGGAGGTTCTTAGCACGTTCGATGCGCTTGCGCAGACCGGGTGTGTGGAATTTTTGGGCGAGACATATTATCACAGCCTGAGCTTTTTAAACTCTCGCAACGAATTTATGGAGCAGGTCAACAAGCATCTCGATACCATCGAGAACCTTTTTGGACAAAGGCCGCGTATATTCAGGAACACAGAGCTGATATACAACAATGATTTGGCGGTTCTTATGGAATCGACAGGTAAATTTGACGCAATATTAGCCGAGGGCGCCGACCATATTTTAGGATACCGCAGCCCTAATTTTGTATACCAGCCAAAGGGGTGCCAAAGGCTGAAGCTGCTGCTGAAGAATTATGCACTGAGCGATGATATAGCATTTCGGTTTTCCAATCGTAACTGGACGGAATGGCCGTTGACGGCGGAAAAATTCGCACAATGGGTCAGCAGCGTCAACGGCAACGGGCAAACGGTCAATTTATTTATGGATTATGAAACATTCGGCGAACATCAATGGGAAGACACGGGCATATTCGATTTTATGAGACATCTGCCGGAAGAGATTTTGAAACATCCTGACAATAATTTCAAGACGCCCAGCGAAGTGGTTGACAGTTACGAGGCGGTTGGTACTATAGATGTGCCGCATATTGTAAGCTGGGCTGATATAGAAAGAGATTTGTCGGCGTGGCTGGGCAACCCGATGCAGTCAAACGCCTTTTATGAGCTTTATAAGCTCGAAAAGAAGATTAAGAAGACCGGCGATGAAAAACTTATCGCCGACTGGCGGAAGCTGCAAATATCGGACCATTTTTACTATATGTGTACGAAATATTTTTCCGACGGCGATGTACACAAGTATTTCAACCCTTATGACTCGCCATACGATTCTTATATAAACTTTATGAACGTTCTGGACAATCTACGCGGCAGGTGTGCGAGGTATCAGCAGCAGATGCAACAGGCGCCGCAGCAGCAACAGTTGGCATGTGCAGTTTAGTGTATAAGCCGCCCGCAGTGAGGGAGTAAAGTTATGCCGATGCTGCAAAAGACAGACGATACTGCGATTGCTTCGGTGGCTATACGCAACAAGCCCGTTAAGAACCTATTAAATAAGGAATGGCTGCTGACCAATAGTCGCGGGGGCTACTCATCGTCAACAATTATTTGCTGCAATACCAGCCGGTATCATGGCCTGCTTATCGGGTCGCTTAATCCTCCTGTCAACCGGATAATGGGTCTGTCCAACTGCCTTGAAACGATAGTTTCGAAGGTGGGTGTTTTTCATCTTTCGACCTTTGAGTTTGACGGCAAATTTTCACCGGAGGGCTTCGGGAGCATAAGCCAGTTTCGGCGGGACATCAGCGGCGTTCATTTTGATTATCGTGTCAGCGGGGTGGAGCTGACCAAGTCTGTGTATCTTCTTCGCGACAGCGATACGGCGGCGGTAGAGTATAATTTTGTCAAAGTTGGAAAGCCTGTGGAATTTGTTTTGCGGCCGTTTGTGGGGTTGAGGAATTTTCACACGCTGCAAAAGTCGCACGCCCCTTTGTGTGCGAGATGGCTGAAAGGGGGCCTGGTGGTTCGCCATAATGTGCCGGGGAGCTGCGAGCTGTTTATGCGATGCCCTGCTATGAATTTCGAGAAGGACGAGAAATGGTGGTTCAATTTTTTGTACCGCGGCGACGGGCAGAGGGGCTATGATTTTATGGAGGACTTGTGGACGCCGGGCTTTTTCAAATGCCGGATAGATTTGCCCGTCAAGATTGTTTTCTGGGGACATCTTGGCAGCTATTGCGAGCAGGAGCTTGCCGATATAAAGTTCGATATCGATGCGGCGAAAGATGACCTGCACAGGCATTACAGCGCGGTAATCGCCGCGGCGAAAACGCGTGACGAAAGGTTAAGGACACTATGCCTCGCAGCGGAGCAGTTTATAGCGAAGCGGCGGGTAGACAGCGGCTTCAGCACCACCATATTGGCCGGTTTCCCGTGGTTCGGGGACTGGGGCAGGGACACGTTCATATCGCTGCCCGGCCTGCTGCTGTCTACGGGGAGGTTCGATGAGGCAAAATCTATTCTGACGTATTTCGCAGGCACAGCAGAGAATGGTATGATTCCCAACTGTTTTGACGACACCAGCCATACGGCATACTTCAACAGCGTAGACGCATCTTTGTGGTTTGTGGACGCAGCATTTCGGTATCTGCATACATCAGGGGACACGAAGGGTTTTTCGCAGGATTTTTTGCCGGTAATTCGCCGGATTATGGATTCTTATCAAAAGGGGACGCGATTCGACATTCGTGCCGATGCTGATGGTCTTATAACGGCCGGCAACGAGCAGACGCAACTGACGTGGATGGACGCCAAATACGGCGATACGGCATTTACGCCTCGTTACGGCAAGGCTGTGGAAGTTAATTCGCTTTGGTACAGCAATCTGTGCCGGCTCGCCCAGTTTTATGATAACAAGGATGCGGATGCTGCGAAGCATTACCGCGGTCTGGCGGAAAAAGTTGAGGGGAGTTTTCGCAAATTATTCTGGAACGAGTCTGCCGGTTATCTAAATGACTGCATACTGCCGGGCGGGGCGGTCGATGCGAGCCTGAGGCCGAACCAGATATTTGCGGTGTCACTGCCGTTTTCGGCGTTGCTGCCGCAACAGCAGAAAGCGGTAGTGAATGTAGTGCGAAAAGAGCTGCTTACGCCTTACGGACTGCGGACGCTGAACGTTCAGGATTCCCGCTACAAAGGTCATTATGTCGGCACGCCGCAGCAGCGCGATGCGGCTTATCATCAGGGGACGGTCTGGGCTTATCTTATCGGGCCGTTCGTGGAGGCATACCTGAAGGTGAACGGCTTCAGCCGAAAGAGCAAAGACAATGCGGCGGAGATTATCGAGCCGTTAATGAAACATTTGACGGAGGACGGCTGCTTAGGTCAGGTTAGCGAGATATTTGACGGCGAGCCGCCTCATACGCCCAGAGGCTGTATCGCACAGGCCTGGAGCGTGGCCGAGCTTATCAGGGCATACCAATTAATAAACGGTTGAATCACCATATAACCGGAGGGCAGAAAAATGAAGATTACTCATACCTCAATCAAGATGACGTTTGTGCTGTTTGTCGTGCTTGTTTTTTGCTTTTCAAATCTGCGTTCACAGCCGGCCTCAAAACAGGGAGAAACAGAGCAGAAAGAAGCGCCGACTACCAATGAAGTCAAACAGCGTCCGGCGAGGTCGAATTTCGTCGAGATGACGGACTTTTATCTAAGGGACGGAAGGCTCGTGTTCGGCAGACTGCTGTCGGACGATAAGAATAAAATTACCGTTGAACAATTAGATGAGGGCAAGATGATTGTCTCGACCTACGGCAAAAAAGAGGTCGACACCCGGACGGAGCATACGAAGAACATACCTGAATATCAGTACTACCTTGAGCTTGGAGAGTATTTTGCAAGCAAGACGTGGGATTTCAGAGACGACCCTGATGATTTTATACAGGCGATACGCAGTTATGAACAGGCGAGGCGCCTGTTGGCGGAGATAAAGGACCCGAATTCGGAAAAGATAAGCCAGATTGACCAGAAAATAAAGCACATAGAGGCGGACAGAGAGCTTTGGATTAAAGAAGCGACCTCGCGTGCCAGACTGAAAAAGCTGGAGTTCGAGGCCGACATAGAAAAAAGGCTCAAGGAGCTTGAAGAAAAGCTCGATTCAATAAATCTGCAGGTTAATCAAATGATGGCGGGGGTAAAAAACGACTATCAGAAACTTGAAAAAACGTTGTCGGATATGAACAAAGACATATCCGGCCGGCTGGAGATAATTGACGAACGAATCGGTACCGACAGGAGACTGATTGAACGAATAATTTTTAATCATCACTGGCGGTGGTATCCGCCGTATCTTATTTTGCCGGGCAGACCCGACAGTAACCAGTAATTTCAAAAAAAATTGGAGAAATAAAATGAAATCGCATCAAGTTTATTGTCTGATGCTGTCGCTGCTGGTTTTGAGCGGCTGCACAGGCGCCGGTCGCTGCGAGAAGCAGACTGCTGTCCCCACATCGGTCGAGTTTCCCCGCGACCGCAAGAGTATTGCGGATGTATGTGAGCCTGTCGAAAGTTTCCTCTCGCTGCTGAACAAGGCGCATCCGGGCAATCGCATCGGCTATCGTCTTCAGGAGTATGAGCCTATTGTGTATGGGGACATTCCGGAAAAGCCGCAAAAAGATATGGAAACGGTTACCGCAAACGCTCTTGAAAGGCAGTATGCAGGACGGGCAGGAGTGTTTGTGTATGCGGTGGATTTGACGAACAAGAAAGGCTGGTCGCCGCAGAGCTGGACGTATTATATTGTGCCGGTTGCCGATGGGTTTGAGTTGCTTTGGGTGGTTGAAACAAAAGATAAAGGGCTGAACGAGTACTATTCGGCACAGCAGTGCTTTCGGTTCAGCGGGATGACCAACAGGCCGTGGCGGCGGGCGATAGCGGAGTCGCCGGCATTCAGCGAGTACGATTTGTGGGCGAAACAGGATGCGGGGGGACAACCGAGAAGCAGTCTGTCGTTTGTCCGGCGGGATAATAAGTGGGCGTCCATACCACCGGTTGAGAAGCATATTGTCTGCCGAACGCCGGCAGGGCTGCAAATGGACCTGAAACGCTCATCGGGAGACCTGACGAAGATTGCGGAGATGAAACCTGGGTTTTCCCCGCGGCAGGCCGGCCGATTCGAGGCTGATGTTGATAGCGGCCTGGTAACACGGAGCAGCGCTGACGATAGCTGGGTCTGCGCACTTTACTGGGAGCGCACCACGCACATAAGCGACCACCACCCGGCTGATTGTCTGCATACGTTTGTCAACTTAGGGCCGATGCCGCCCGATAGCAAGCGGGCCATTCGCGGCAGAATCTACTGGATGAAGGCGTCAAAAGATGAGCTTTTTGAACGCTGGCAAAAGGACTGGATGAAGTAGATTTCCGCTCAAAATAATTTCGCAGACACGGGAAAGTGTTTGTGGTAAAATTCCGGCGAGGGCCGAGGGAATGAAATGCCCTTATGGCAACTGGTACAAGGAAATGGAGCAGACCATATTGTATATAGCACACAAAAATGGAATGTTGTCCGAGCCAAGGGGCAATGAAAATGCCTGTTGAAACAAATAATAAAGAAGATGCCGGCAAGAACCTCAAGCTTGCTGAGGTCAGTTCCAGGAAGAAACATATCTCTGCGGATAAGATATTGTATCAGTCCGATTATGACAGGATTTTTGCCAATCCCCAGGCACACGTCTCCGATTTCGATTTCGGCGAGAAGACGGCGGCGGTTTTCGACGATATGCTCAATCGGTCGGTGCCATTCTATGGCGAGATTCAAAGAATAATAGGCGAAATCTCCGCTGACTTCGCCTGCGACGGGGGCCAGATTTTTGACCTGGGGTGTTCCACGTGCAATTCGTTTTTTGCCATCGACCATTTTCTGCCCAACGACGTAAACGTACGTTTCGTCGGTATAGATTCGTCTGAAGATATGCTCGAAAAAGCGAGACAAAAGATAACCAAAATTAAATTTGCCCGCGATTATGAGCTTCGTTTAGGCGATTTAAACAAAAGCATCCGTATTGAAAATGCCTCGGTGGTGTTAATGGTGCTTACCCTGCAATTTGTCCGGCCGCTCCATCGAAATCGTTTAATCTCAGACATCTACAACGGCCTTAACGATAACGGCTGTTTAATACTCGTTGAAAAGGTGCTCGGGGAAAACTCGACCTTTAACCGGCTGTTCATCAAGCACTATTACGAGTTAAAGAAACGCAAGGGGTACAGTGAGCTGGAGATAGCGCAGAAACGTGAGGCGCTGGAAAATATTCTGATACCCTACCGGCTTGAAGAAAACAAAGAGCTTTTGAAAAGCTGCGGATTTCAGGACGTTGAAATTCTTTTTAAGTGGTATAATTTCTGTGCAATGATAGCACAAAAGCAACCGAGGAAAAAACAGTTACAATGAGCGAAGTGAACCCGCGCGAGTCAGCCGCAATGGTCGAAAAGACCGATGTTCAACCCGGCAACGCCAGGGACAAATCCGATTGTGGCGTTTCAGACCGCAATTATCCTGATGCTGCCAAAACCAAAGATTTTGAGCCAATCCGGGCATCACGCTTAGTCCCTATCGGCAACTTTTTTTTCAAATATCGCAATATCATTTCTCCGGTGGTGTTTTGTGGCCTGGCGATTACAACCAGACCGCTGATTATTGCCGGTAACCGCCGTCTCGATAGGTATCTTGATGTTATCGGCATTGTTACCGCTTTGGCCGGTCAATTGCTTCGCATCTGCGTGATTGGCTTTGCCTATATTAAACGCGGAGGCAAAAAAAAGGAGGTTTACGCCGGAACTCTTGTTCAGGAAGGATTTTTTGCACACTGTCGCAATCCGCTTTATGTCGGCAATATTTTGACTTTAACCGGTCTGATTATCGTACATAACGGCATCCTGATGTACGCCTTTTGCCTGCCCTTTTTTCTGTTTCTATACTGGTCTATAACCACCGCCGAGGAAAACTACCTGCGTGGAAAATTTGGCCGGGTTTATGATGACTATGTTAGAAGAGTGCCGCGATTTTTGATATCGTTCAGAGGACTTGGGCAGACCCTCAAAGGGATGCACTACAACTGGAAGAAGGTAATCCGCAAGGAATACGGCACGACTTTTGTGTTTGTGACGGCGGTAATGGCCCTGCTGGTTTGGGAAAGGATAACCGCTGATGGTTTTAAAGCAACACAGGGTTATTTGAGCACTATGCTTATCTTATGGGTCCCTGTGGCTTTGGCGTATTTTGCGGCATTTGTTGCGAAGAAGACAGGATTGTTAGGCAGAGATTAACCGCTTTACGAATGCCTTTGCCCCAGGGTTATTTGCGCATAAAAAGACCTGGATTTTATCCCCGTGCCTGAATAGTCGAGTCTGCGGTTCACCTAAGGTGCTTTTTTATATCAGTCAGGAACGCCGAGATTTCAGCGAGCATTTTTTTCTTATCGGAGAGATTGCGCTCAATCAGTTCCACCACTTTTGAGCCGATTATTACGCCATCAGCGCCGGCGGCGGCGACTGCCGCTGCGTGCTGGGGTTTGCTGATTCCGAAGCCTACGCAGATGGGGACGGCGGTAAGTTTTTTCAGTTTGCCGACCATCCCCTCAACCGCACTTGACAAGATGTCCCTGCTGCCTGTTACGCCCAGCAGCGAGACGGTGTAAATAAAGCCGGTGGTCTTTGATGCGATAAGTTTCATCCTTTCGGCATCGGCGTTTGGCGTTACCATAAAGACGGTGTCGAGACCCGCCGCTCTTGAGGGTTTTATAATCTCATCGGCATCATCTATGCTCAAATCGGCGACGAGGACGCTGTTGACGCCGGCTGCGTGGAAATCGGCGAAGAATTTTTCCGGCCCATACTGGTAAATCAGGTTGTAATACATCAGCAGGCCAATGGGGATGTCCTTATAATCTTTGATTTTCCGAATAAGCTCCCTTGCTTTTTGCACATTCATACCTGCCTTCATAGAGCGGATGTCGGCCTTTTGGATTGTCGGGCCGTCTGCTATGGGGTCGGAAAAGGGTATGCCCAGCTCCAGGATGTCGGCGCCGGCGTCGATTGCTGTTTTAATGACGGCCAGACTCGTATCGAAATCGGGGTCGCCGATTACGAAAAACGGTATCAGCGCCGCCTTTTTTTGTTTTGCCAGCTCATCAAAAACCTGTTTATACGTTTTCATTAGTCTAAGTCCTGTTCATCGGTCTGTTTTTTTCCACGATTCCAACGTCCTTATCGCCCCTGCCTGAAAGATTCACAACTGCGATAGTATCAGGGGACAATTTTCCCTTCCGGCTGCAAAGATAAGCCAGTGCGTGTGCGCTTTCGAGAGCCGGCAGTATCCCCTCGGTTTTGCATAACAGTTCAAATGCGTCCAGCACATTATTATCTTCCGCTGCGACATATTCGGCCCTGCCGGTGTCTTTAAGCAGGCAGTGCTCGGGCCCAACAGCGGGATAATCGAGGCCGGCACTGACCGATTCGGTTTCATTGACCTGGCCCTCGTCATTTTGCAGCAGATAGGCTTTTGCGCCGTGCAGGATGCCGACTTTGCCTGCTGCGAGGGTGGCGGCGTGTTTGCCTGTGCTTAAACCTGCGCCGCCGGCTTCAACGCCGATTAGTTTCACGTTCTTATCGGCAACAAACCCAGAAAACATACCTATTGCGTTGCTGCCGCCGCCTACGCAGGCAACAACCATATCGGGCAGCCTGCCGATTTTTTCGAGACACTGCTGCCGGGTTTCTTTGCCGATACAGCTTTGAAAATGCTTTACTATTGTCGGGTATGGGTGCGGCCCGCAGGCGGAGCCGAAAAGGTAAAACGTATCGGTAACATTGGCCGTCCAGTAACGCAGGGCGTCGTTGATGGCGTCCTTGAGTGTCCCTGTCCCGCCTTCGACGCCGATTACTTCTGCGCCGCAAAGTCTCATTTTGTGGACGTTGACGCTTTGGCGGTCAATATCGGTTACGCCCATAAAGATTTTGGTCTGCATTCCGAAAAGAGCGCCGGTCATAGCGGTAGCCAGGCCGTGCTGGCCTGCGCCGGTCTCGGCGATGAGTTTTGTTTTGCCCATATATTTGGCCAGCAGTCCCTGGCCGAGGGTATTATTGACCTTGTGAGCGCCGCCGTGCAGCAGGTCTTCACGTTTGAGGTAGACCTTAAAGCCGACATATTCGCTGAACCTTTTTGCATAATACAAGGGCGTTGGTCTGCCGGCATAATCTGCCAGAAGCCGGGCCAGCTCGGTGACAAAACGCTTGTCCTCATAAAAGCGGTAGAACGCATTTTCCAGTTCTTCCAGCGCCGGTATCAGGACTTCGGGGACATAGAAGCCGCCGTAATCGCCGAATCTGCCTTTATATTTCATACCAGTTCCTTATTTAAGTCTTCAAGAGCCGTATGTTTTCGAACAATTTGCTCATTTTTTTATGGTCTTTTTTGCCGGGTTCTGACTCTACGCCGCTGCAAACGTCAATCGCATAAACATTGAGCATAGCCGCCGCCGCTGCGTTTTCAGGGGTTATTCCGCCAGCCAGAAAAATCCGCTTGTTGATATAGCCGATGATGTTCCAGTCGAAGGTTTTTCCGGTGCCGCCGTATCTTTTTGAGTCGAATGAATCCAGCAGGACGGCATCTGAAATGTAATCTTCGGCCTGCTGAATATCTTTTTGGTTTTTTATGCGAATTGCTTTTATGATTCCCGTATTGAGCTTAAGCAGCGATTTGCAGAAAGCCGGGTCTTCGTCGCCGTGCAACTGCACCCAGTTTAGCTGACAGCAGTCTGTCGCTTTCCGGATTTGCTCGGGCGAGGCATTTACGAATACCCCGACGGTATCCACAAAGGCCGGCAGCTTGCTTATTATCCTAGCCGCATCGTCTGCCGATATATACCTTGGGCTTTTCGGATAAAAATTAAAGCCCAGCAGGTCTGCGCCCATCTCGACCGCTGCGGCGGCGTCTCTATGATTAGTAATGCCGCAAATTTTTATTTTGACTGTCAGCATACCTGATTGTTCGATATTTTAATCAGCTTTTCGAGACAATCCTGTGCCTTTCCGCTGCTGATTGAATTTTTTGCCAGTTCAATCGCCGATTCAAAATCATCGGCCAGGCCGCCGGCAATTATGGCGGCGGCAGCATTGAGGATTACAACATCTTTTCGCGGGCCGATTTCTTTGCCGCTTAATATATCTTTCAATACACCCGCACTTGTTTTGACATCCGCCACCTTCAGTTGTTCCACGCTGGCCGGTTTTATGCCGAAGGTTTTGGGATGCAGTGTTTTATGCGTGATTTTGCCGCTCTTTAATTCCGCTATTTTGGTTGCACCTGCTGTGCTTATTTCATCGAGGCCGTCGCTGTGGACCACCATTGCATATCGGCAGCCGAGCAGTTGAAGCGCCTCGGCGACGATTGTCATCAGGCTTTCATCCGCCACACCCAAAACCTGTGCTTTTACGCCAGCGGGGTTTGCCAGCGGGCCAAGGATGTTGAAGACCGTCCTGAAACCCAGGGCCTTTCGCACCGGCTGAACGTACTTCATCGCCGGGTGGAACATCGGTGCGAACATAAAGCCTATGTGCGCCCCCCTGATACATTCACCTACAACATCGGCGCCGGGGTCTATCTTGACGCCGAGTTCCGCCAGCACGTCAGCCGAGCCGCAGGTGCTGGTTATGCCGCGGTTGCCGTGCTTGGCGACATAAACGCCCGCACCTGCTGCGACAATCGCCGCCGCTGTTGAGATGTTGGATGTTTTGATTGCCCCCCCGCCGGTGCCGCAGGTATCTATCAGGTTGTCGATATCGACCTTGACGGTGACAGCGTGGTCGCGCAGCGACCTTGCAAAGCCGGCCAGTTCCGCCGCTGTGACCCCTTTGGCCTGCATCGCCGTAAGAAACGCTGCAATCTGCACCTCGCTGACCTGGCCTTCAAAGATAACGCCCAAAAGCTCATTTGCCTGCTCGAAGGTCAGGCTTTCTCCTTGCAGCAGCGGCTTTATGTATTCGGTTATCGTTGCCATTGTTTTTTCTCTGGTTAGTTTCCTGCGTTTGCGATTTTTAATACGTTTTCGATTATTTTTCCGCCCGCAGGCGTCAGGATGCTCTCCGGGTGGAACTGCACGCCGAATACCGTCAGTGTCTTATGCTTGATGCCCATCACAATTCCCTCGAATTCAGCCGTCTGCTCTAAGCAGTCGGGAAGACTCAATGCACAAAGGCTGTGATAGCG
>Ga0315294_10001142_pt1 | contig 28550 bp, 28 predicted proteins | sample YL17G13_40_MG_FD_203626 | JGI IMG/M metagenome (GOLD analysis project Ga0315294, IMG submission 203626) | Sediment microbial communities from Yellowstone Lake, YNP, Wyoming, USA - YL17G13_40 | ecosystem: Environmental > Aquatic > Freshwater > Lake > Sediment | place: USA: Wyoming | collected... | reverse complement strand
CTCATTGCTTCCAGCTCCTTTGCCCCCACGCCTATTTAAGAATCCCAAATCGATCTTAATAAAAACAAGGACTTTCCCCTTCCAAGGTGTCCGGTACCGGAACGAAGATTTGACCCTGGAACCTCAAACCTGCTTAAGAATCCAAAACTGACCTAAATAATTACGAAGACTTACGCCTCCGAAGCTGTCCGGTACCGGACCGCACACCGGACCGCGGTACCGGACCGCACTTGCTTTACCCGCGCATCGAATCCGCTCTTAGCAGGATAAGTGGGGAGATTCAGGACCGATCCATTCCTTCCCTCTTCCGGCTTCGGAGTTATGGATACGATGGTGACATCGCCCACCACATAATAATCCCCATTCACAAACCGCCCCACGGGAACTTTCGCATTGAACGTCCAAGTTATCCCGTTCTGCGAAATCCTATCTCGGAGTTGAAGCCATTCTTGCTGGAGATTTGACGGTTGACTATTTTCGGCTGATAGAATTTGTTGCGAAAGAAAAAAGGAAGCTATGGCCAAGATTACGGCGGTCAATGTTTTCATGGCAGATATATTGTGACTATTATCCTGCCCAAGAGGATGCTTTTACTTTCGTTGGGAAACTAATATAGTGTCCCGGATTTTTGTGAATACCCAAAAACATTTCTTCGCGGGGAAAAAAGCTATGATGGTGATGAAAGCCTGGAATAGATGTCAAGTAATCGGTCGGCCACTATTTTTTCATCATACTGCTGGCACACCAATTGCCGGAGCTCGGATAGAGGCTTAAGGGATCCGGCCCGGCCTTGATTCACAAACTCCACAATCGCATCCGATAATTCAGCGGGGTCGTTCGGAGAAACCATTCGAAAATAATCTTCCGCGAATGTCCCGGCATAAGCCGGTAATTGGCAGCTAATAACCGGTCGCTCGCAAGCCGCGGCTTCAAGGAAGGTAACCGGGAAAGCATCCATGGACGGGTAGTTCAAGATTACATCCGCAAAGGAATAGACTTCGGGTACTTTATGCAAGGGTACTTCATCCATCCAGCGAACCATTTGGCTTACCCCTAATTTCTCGGCCAAGTCACGCAGTTCATTTTCGTAAAGGTTGGGATTTACGATTGGGCGATGCAGGAATTTGAAAACCAGGACCGCTTTGGAGTTTAGTTGCGGCAATGCCCGTGCAAATGCTTTTAAGATACTTTCATGTCGATAGAGCGGAAGCCACGCCCTTATAGATAGTAATACTATAGCTCCGGTAGGTATATCCAGTCTTTGTCTCCATTCAAGCGCTTCCTGCTGATATCCGGGCCGAAATCGAGCCATGTTAATTCCCTGACTAAATAGTTTTGTCGAAACGTCTCGTCCGGCAATTTCAGAGCACTTTTTATGCAAATCTGCCGAATCGATTAGAACGAGGTCAGCGCTTGCAAGCGCTTTACCTACCCGGCGACGAGCAGCAGGATTTGCATCGGGTAGAAAAAGAATATTAATATCAGACCCCCATACTGTCAAAACAAGAGGGCGGAGTCCCGCTTTTACGCAAAAGTATGCTCGATCATCCACCCAATGAACATGGACAATACTTGGGCGGATTCTTTTCCATTGCATCTTTAAGCGCATTATTGGCACCCAAGCTAAAACCTCATAAAGCGCACTGCCCACCCTATTCCCTAAAAGCTTTGGAAGTACTCGTCCGCCCCGCGATTTTGGAAAGCGAACAAAACTAAAACCTTCTTTCCCGTCGGGAAAGGGATTAACTCCATTTGAGAATACAACCCGGCATCCTCTCTCCAGCAGCCAATTCAAGGGCCTCATGGAGTGAATTTGAGAGCTAAATCCAATCATGAGAACCTTTATTGTATGCGTATTTGAAAAGGCCTTATCCTTGAGCATGGGCGATGTTCGCGCAGATTTCTTCCACTTGCTGGAGATTCAAGGTCGGGAATAGCGGGAGGGTGATAACTCGGGAAACAAATGAAACACTACGCGCCAGCTTCGCCCATCGGCGATCCTTAAAGGCGGACATTTCAGGCAAAAAGGGGTAGTGGAGACTGGTCTGGATTCGATTCTTGTTGAGATTTTCGACGGTCTTCAGACGGACTTCTTCCGTTGGCGCGACGGCAACCATCAAATGACAGGCGCTATCCCCGCTGTATGCCCCGAAAGGAATGACCCAGCCTGGGAGGGAACTCAGATTCTTCCGATAGACTGAAACCAATTCCCTCCGGCGCTCATTATTTTTCTTCAATTTCGCCAATTGGGACCTTCCGAGTGCTGCTCGCAATTCGTCCAACCGATAATTGTAGCCATTCAAAATCACATCATAGGAGCGGGCGTGGCCCTTGTGGCGATCCCAGGTGAGGGTGGTCATCCCGTGTGAGCGTAACAATCGGAGGCGTTCGGCAAGGTCATCCCTATTGGTTACAACCATCCCGCCTTCACCAATAGCGATATTCTTGTTGCTGAAAAAGGAAAAACAGGCAATATCTCCGATGGCGCCGGCCATTTTCTTGTGCGGGGGCTTCCCCCGCGGGTCGAGATATTGTGCCCCAACGGCGTGACAGGCGTCTTCTATTAGGAACAAACCTTTTCGCTCGCATATTTCCTTGATTTCCGCCATGCGGCAGAGATATCCCCCATAATGCATGACCACCACTGCCTTAGTCCGGGGCGTTATCCGTCTTTCGATTTCTTTAGGATCGATGGTGGGTTCATCGACGGCGGCAATATCGGCAAATACCGGCGTTGATCCAACCGCGACCGTCATGTTGGCGGCCGCCACGAAGTTGACGGCCGGTTGGATAATCTCGCCACCCGGGCCTAAACCCAGGGCCAGATAGGACAGGTGCAGGGCGGCGGTTCCATTGGACACGGCAAGCGCATATTTGGCTCCGACAAGCTCTCCGAATTCCTTCTCGAAGGCCTGCACCTCAGGGCCCATGGAAAGCCATTTGGATTTCAAAACCCGGAGAACGGCCGCTTCCTCTTCCGGCCCGTAATCAAGATCGCTCAGTGCAATTCGCCAATCAGACATGCTCAAACCTTTCTCTTTGCTCTGCGAAAAGTTCCTGTGCCCTGGCGTAATCATCGGGCCGCCCGATGTCCAGCCAGAGGCACCCGCTGGGATAAGCGCACACTTTTTCCCCTTTTTCGATAAGCCTCAAGACAAGTTCCGGGAAATCGAGATGCTTCCCCGGCTCGATGTACCTCAGCACTTTTGGCTCATAAACGTAGACCCCCATGCTGACGTGATATGCTTTCTGCGGCTTTTCATGGTAAGTCCTGACCTGATATCCATCATCAAATTCCAAAACCCCCAGGTCGATCTTCACTTGTCGCGTGTGTGTCGCGATGGTCAACGCCGCCTTCTGTTTATGATGAAAGTCTACCAACCGATGGAAATTAAGGGTCGTCAACAAATCCCCATTCATCACCAAAAAAGTGTCGTTCAGATCCGGCACCATGGTTAGTGAGCCGGCAGTCCCGGTCGGTTTTTCCTCTTCGATGTAACGCAGCGTAATCTTATCGAAAAGCTTCCGCCGATGGTCAAAGTAGGCTTTCACCAATTCAGCCAGATGCCCCAGCGTAAGAGTGATGTCGGTGATACCGCAATTGATGAGCCGGCGCATGAGCACCTCAATAATCGGCGTATCTCCCAACGGCACGAGGGGCTTGGGAAAATTGACCGTGAACGGCTGGAGCCGAACCCCCTTTCCTCCGGCCAGAATAACCGCGCGCAAACCCGAGGCTGCGCCCCTTTTTGCCTTCTGCCCTGTTTTCATAACCTTCATACCACGTAATCCTTCGTTCGATAATCGTCCAGGTGCTCGCGGATATACTCAGCGGTGCGAGCCAATCCCTCCTTCAAAGATACCTGCGGAGACCATTTTAGCAATCTTTTCGCCTTTGAAGCGTCACAAACCAGTAACTTTATCTCGCTCTTCTCAGGACGCTGACGCTGCGCCTGTGTCACGATGCGAGCCTTACTCCCTGCAACTTTAAGGCAAAGTTGCGCCAGATCACCTATTGATACCGCCGCCCCCTGCCCAAAATGAATCGTTTCCCCCTCAATCCCTTCCGCCTCCACGGCTAGCGCGAACGCACGGGCAGTGTCTTCCACAAAAGTCAGATCTCGCTTCGGTTGAAGGCTACCCAGACGAATCTCTTCTTCGCCGGAAAGCGCCTGGGCCAATATTGCCGGAATCACGGCGCGAGCCGACTGCCTGGGGCCGTAGGTATTAAACGGGCGCAGCGTTACCACCGGCAAATCGAAGCTGCGAAAGTAAGCTTCAGCCAGCTTGTCCGCGGCAATCTTGGTTGCGGAGTAAGGGGACTGCCCTTGCAGCGGATGCTTCTCGTCAATCGGCGTATAAATCGCCGTGCCATAAACCTCGCTCGTGGAGGTAACAATGAGTCGTTTGGTCTTCAGTTTTCGGCAAGCCTCAAGTACGTTCAACGTCCCACGAATATTCGTGTTCAAATACGATTCCGGGGCGTGATAGGAATAGGGGATCCCGATCAATGCCGCCAAATGGAGAACAACGTCGCACCCTTCAATCGCTTCTTCAATACAACGCGCATCCGCCACATCGCCGGCGACGACCTGGAGTCGGGCATGCGGTCGGGCGGCAAACGCCTGCAAGTGCCCCCATCGTCCAAGGCTGTTGTAGTGAACGAGCCCCCTAACTGTGTACCCTTTCTCTAAAAGGTTTTCCACGATATGCGACCCAATAAATCCACCGGCGCCTGTCACCGTAAGGATCATAGAACGCTTGTTAGCCATTTTACCCTCTTTGGCAACCCGGATTATATTTCATAGATTAAGATTTTTCAAGCGAGCAAGCATAGAAAAAGATACGCTGCGCCCAACGGGAAGGTTTAAAATATGTTGCGAGGCATATTCTGCATTTGGACACGAACCCCATTCATAGCGGTTTTCCAAATGGCACCTGGTCTCACGCGGATGTAAGGGGTCGTTTAGCCATGTTGAGTTAGCCAGTCTTAGTTTATTCAGGGCTTTAATCCATCTTTCTCGGTCCTCGACCAAAAAAGGGTATTTTACGAAAGATGGATAGCATTGATCCAAATCATACGAAGGCACACGAGCGCCGAATTTGGGAAGAATCTCTGCTAAAAAAGCCGCCTTTTCATTCCGCTTTTTTACATCTTCTTTTAGCCGATATACCTGCAGTTCCCCGATCCGGCATAATATGCCAGCCAATCTCCTCGGATAAAGATCAAACTGTACTCCGCTAAGTTCAGCTTCGTATTCACTCCAATGAGATGAGAAATAGGCTTTGACCCTAGAATAATCAGCAATTGATATCGTGAAGACTCGCCTTATTAATCGCTCTAATAGATTTACCCATTGATCTTGCATTAGCACATTATAAATGACACGTTTGCACGCTATTCTTTCACTTTCCGGAGAACGGATCGGGAGTGATTCATAGAGAGTTCGGATTTTGGCTGCTAGTGCTGCGTCAGATGTTACAAGCAAACCCCCTTTGTCTGTTGATATCATTTTGCTTGTTTCCGTTGAAAAAAAAGCAGCATCCCCCCAGCAACCAATTGGTTTGCCACGGTAACTAGCCCCTAATGCATGGGCACCGTCCTCGATAAGAAAAAGATTATGACGTTTGCAAATGGCTTGGACCGCCATAATATCAGCAGGAATACCGAAGGTATGCTGCATCAATACTGCCCTCGTTTTAGCAGATATCGCTGCTTCAAGAGCCGCAGGATCGAGATTGAAATCACTTAATCGAATGTCAACGTAACGAGGGCGAAATCCAGCAAATCGCACAGCATTAGGCATTACCACACAAGTATAGCCTGGCAGTATAACTTCAGCCTCCGGTTCGAGTTCCAGGCATTTAAGGAGCAAATACAGTGCCATTCTGCCGGCCCCAAGCGCAAAGACATTGGGGGTATTAAGGGCCTCAGCTACTGCTTTTTCATAGGACTTAACATCTATTTTTTTGTCTATTGGAGCATTCATAACTAGCTGCATAGCCAAGCTTAGTGCATCGCCCGCAGTCAGTGTCCCATTCAAAAAGGATGGGACTAGCAAATGTCGCAAACGATTGTTAATTAGCATGGTCTACCAGTCACTTCGCTCGCCAAGCTGCTATAGATTTCCCTTCCTTCGAGCACTTGCCCCAACACGCTTCTCTTTGCCTCTTTTGCGACTATGGTACAAGAGGACAACCACTCCTACCAACACAACCGCGCCGGAGCCGGGCATTATACCGGTATGCCACATCAGGGACAACAACCCCTCTCGGGCCTCCGGCAGCTCCACCCGTCGTCCAGTGAAGACATCCCGATACCCACCCGTGGCGATCAATTCGCCCAGTTCGGGGCTGGTAAGGAACCGAACATCCGGGTAGAGCCGTCTAATGTTAGTCAAAAGTTTATCCAATTCCTCCAGGTTGGTTCTTGCCATGATGGGGTCGATGGTAGAAACGAAGTTGACGCTGTGGCTGTCTATGATAGACGGTAGATGCAGCCGGAAGGCCCTCTTCACTTGCCTCAAGGTGCCATCGGCCCCATTGCGAGCATCGCCACGCGGCTCAAATGTGCAGTTGCGAGCCAGGAACAAACCGCCGTTGCCCGTCGACTCACCCAGATACCGATCAATGGTAATAATCCGACCATGGGAGTCCATTCCAACGTTCTGAGTATGGTATGTCTGTATATAGCGAATTCCCTCGCTTTCGAAGGCCTTGAGGGTATTGTCATCAAAGAAGTTGCTGGGCGCAATCGTCGAAAGGGAACGGAAGCCAAACACTTCTTGAAAAATGCCCATGGCCTGTTCCACTTCACTACGTTGACGTTCCAGGCTCAATTGACGTGACGGCTTTACGGATAGGTCCACATACTCGGCCTGGTTAGATCCCTCACCATGACGAAGCATGACCCAGGGTGGACTGTAGACCCCCAAATCAAAGAGAAGCCGCACCTCTTTCTGCCCTTCCCCCAGATCCTGTACCCATCGTTCACCGACGATATGGTCCAGACCGTGCAACTGAGGGTAGAAGACCCGCTGACTCATCCCATCCCGATAGGCAGCCCGCAACTCTTCGGGCCAGTCGATTTGAGTCGGTACGAGGGTATACTCCTGAAAGGCGCTTGCCCGGATGCGATCGAAGTCCGGCGTTGCCATGACGACGTTAGCCGTCAGGCATGCCGGCCGGCCGGTGACGTCTTGATGTCGCGTGAGCACAGCGTAAAGCGCTTTCAGATCTTCAGTCGTCTCACGCGAATACTTTAGCCAGGGACTATCCGTGCGATATCCCTTGGACTCCAGCTCTTTTAAAACGTTAGGTGAAGGCACCCCTTTCATGTGCCAGTCGTCGCTCCCGATCACCACAAAGTGAAGGCGCGTATAGTAGGGAGTTTTAAGAAATAGCGTAATCGTCTTGCCATATTGGCGAAGAAACAGTGCTGCCGACAGCAAAACAATGCCAACGCAGAGCAAGGATATCAGCCTCTTCGAGTATCTTCTCATTCTTTTTTTTAGGACCCGGTGATGACTGCGGGTTTAATGATCTGAGTGTATTCTTTCGTCAAGACTATCGGATTGCGAGAGCTAGGAAAAGTTTGTTTCTTTTCGGTTGTATTGGTTTTGTCCAGGCCTAGCTCATTAGTTAAGGTTCAATGCTTGAAATAGTTCGGCCAAGCTTATTGGGCAGTGGGAGGAATCGCTCCTTGATGGGCACGGCCGGGTTGCCACTGGCGATCATGTTCGCCGCAATGACACCTTGGTGCGCAACGGAAGCGATAGCCAAAAAGCTTTCGTCGCATAACTGTGCCCCCGGCAGAATGACGCAATTGGAGGCGATGCCTACGTTGCGTCCAAGGACCACCGGACCGATGATGTAGCAAGCGTGCTCCCTCCCGGCGCGGGAGGAAAAGTACATATCCCGCCGATACCAGTCAAGAAAAGATGCATAATGATTCGTCATGGACAATACTCTCGTGCCCCCCGCTAAGCCGCTGCAATCGCCGACCTGGACCCCGCCGTGCCCTAAAATGTAAACTCCGGGAGCAATGTGGACGCCTTTGCCGATGAGAACCTCCCCTTCGGATCCCTGAAAGGCAGGGTTACTGACCCGATGGAATTCGGCCTCGTCTTGACCCACGAGGCCACTGATGATCATGCAGCCAAAATTAATGTCTGTATCGTCCCCAATGCTGATATGCTTGTGCCCGATGAGCCGGACTCCCGGACTGATGCGCACATTGTTTCCCAAGTATTTCAGGCGACGGCGGTAGTATAGCCAGCGAAGCTTGTAGCCAACCGATCCAGGCCAAATGCGGAATAACTCCTCAATCAGTGCGCTAAATTCCTGGAAAATGTTCATTACTGTAACATTGTCCTTACCCGCCCGCAGACCGATGGGTCGTCTCCCTATTTCACATGCCCTGAGCCTGAACGATAAAATAGGCCATTTACTCAACGTGGTCGTATAGGGCGGAAGTTATCCAGCCCCCTAATTCCGATATCAACATATAGAAACTGCGATCCCTGCCAATGTCTATCTAACAAAAGATTAATTATCAGTTTTCAGTTCGGCTGCCATTCCAAATACCTGATCGCCTGATTACCCCTCTGAGGGGGGTTAAAATCTCGGCCACCATCGCGGAAAATGCCTGTCTCCCTTCTTGCCACGCAGCCAATCTAAATTTGACTATCAGCGTAAGGTACAGCATTACACCCAGCGGCACCTGGATTGCGAGATTTTGCCATTCCGCCATCCCACCAGGCAAGAGCTGCCCCACTCCCCAAATAGCTGCTCCCATTAAAAGCGAACAAAAAAACGCTGGACTCAGACTTCTCATCATTTCAGAGAAAGAAAGGTTGATGAAACGGCCTGGTATGCCCCAAATTGGATACCATAATACCAAGTTAGCTATGCCATATGACCAAGCTACCCCAATCACCCCCCAACGTACACCAATAAAGAAAGCGAGCGAGAGAATTAGCATGCTCACGAATCCAATTGTAAAAAACAAGCCGGTTCGTCCTTGTGATGTGTAAATCCAGCCAACGGTTGTCGAAATCGACTGAATCAGCCCTACCCAGCAAAATATTTTCAATATTGGAATAACTTCAGCCCATTTGTCGCCCAGTAGCGCAAGAATGAAATGATCCGAAACCGCAAACAAGCCAGTCATCATTGGAAATGTGATTAGACCAATAACACTAATCGCCTTCAAATAGATTCCTTTGACTCTCGCCTTGTCATCTTGGATGGCTGATAGAGCAGGGAACATGACCCGACCTACCACCCTTGAGACTTGAGTCAAAGGCATTAGCATCAGCTGATAAGCCCTTGAGTAAATTCCGAGTGCCCCCGCCCCAACAAACCGTCCAATCAGCAGTTGGTCCAGTGTCCGCGCCCAATAATTCACGATGTCGAACCCAAGAACATAGGCGCTGAACCCGAAGAGCTCTTTGCATGCCCTCTTCTCAAAAGATACCCGAGGTCTCCAATTCCCAAGTCCCCAAGACCATGCCAAAGTCATCACCGAGGCACCAAGAGTCTGCGCCACAAGACTCCACGGCCCCATCCCATATAGCGCCATGCCTAGCCCCATAAACCCAGAGATCACGTTGCTCCCAATCTGGATTCCCGCTAACTTCCGGAAGCTCATCTCTCTGTTCAGCAAGGCGAGTTGCACCACGCACAGTGAATCGATTATATATTTGAGTGCAATGACCATCGTAAGGGCCAATAAAGCCGGCTCGTTGTAGAACCAAGAAACTACCGGCGCTAATGCCGCCATCACCAGAGTCAACGTGGTGCCCATTGTCACGTTTGTCCAAAATGCTGCATTCAGGTGCCTCCCCTCCAGGTCTTTACGCTGGATCACCGCAGCCCCCAATCCAAAATCACCGAAAACGGCCGCAAAGCCAGTAAAGACCATTATCATCCCGATTAGTCCGTAAACCTCTGGCCCCAGGATACGAGCAAGCACTATTGAAATTATGATTGTAAATCCCTGATTGACTATCTGGGAGATAGCGCTCCAGCTTAGACCCGCGATAGTCCGCTCTCTGAGTGTATCGGTCATTTGCTGCACTTTTTCTTCCGGCGCCCTTTAGCCATTTAGCATCAGCTTCCTAACATTCCCATGTTGTCTAATTATTAACCCTCATTTAAAAAATACCTCTCTTTCAATAATGTTTGTCAACTTGATTATCCGGCTCCCTCCTCAACCATCCTTTTTTACAAATTTGAGTGAATAGCATTCTCCTCAACCCAATCCTCATTGCCAACATATCGTTTCTATAATTTTCGATAAATGAAATGTATTTGATATCCCATGCCAAGCGGCTGAACTATATAGCCTAACAATTTAAAAAGCACTTTAATAAAAAAAACAAATGGCATTTCCTTAATTGAAACATTTTTTATACCCATTTCCATAATTGATTTTCTATATTTCTCTTTCCTAAAAAAGCTATTAGTACTCATTCCGCTTGTATATAGTTTTTCCTTTTTTAAGCCCAAAGAAATAAAATATTTGTCTATTGTTTTCTTGGTGAAATAACACAAATGTGACGGAGGGGATACCGCCGGATCTTTCTCTTTGCATAAATTTATATTAGCTGATCTAAAGTTCGGCGTATTGCCTATTAAATACCCATTTCGATTTAAATGCGATATTAGGTCTTTTATTATTTTATTGGCTTCTTCCGGTTTCAAATGTTCTATAACATCCAGCATAAAAATGACTCCAAAGCTATCCTTATTAAATTCCTCAACGGCTTTATAAATGGTTTTAAACCCTACTTCGGTTTTGGCATAATTAATTAATTTATCTGATATCTCTACGCCAAACATCTCAAACCCCTCTTCCTCCCCAGCCTTACAAAAATACCCCGCTCCACAGCCAAAATCTAATATCGTCTTAATATTTTCTTTTTTTAAAAAGCTAAACGTTTTAGCATGAGCTTTTCTGATATAATTTATTCTTTTCTTTATGTCCCTTTCACCATTGACCAAATAGTCCCCATACTCATCATAGTTCATTGATTCTCCATCAACGGAGACAGCGCACACAAATCCACAGGAACTGCACATATGAAAAATGTGTCTGTTGATTAATCTGCCATTATATATAACCCTCTTATTTTCTCCCATACAAACAGGGCAGGTTTTAGAAAGGCTTGCAGATGGCTGATATTCGCTTACTTGCATGTTAAATGTCTTGCATGCATATTTATTCTAATCTTCAAAAATAGTTATTTCCCTTTAATAAACATTTTAATTAAGGTTTGTGTTTAATAATACTGTACTTATTTTCATTTTACAAAACCCTTTGCTTTTGATTTATCCTGGATCCTTGCCTATAATAATCACAAGATATACTTTAATACTTTCGAAGCTTGGTTAGTCGGATCGATTCTCCCTTATTCGACCTCAAATATTTTTTTTTCTGATCCATGCAATAAAAGAACTTTCCTACCTGTTAAGAATAATATTTCAAATAGCATTTTCCTTTTATTATTGACTATTTTTACTTTTTTAAGGTAACTTATTTTATATTTACTTTTCTCAATTAATTTTATTTTTTTTCGTCAACAGTTACATTAGCCGGAGTTGGTATTATCGTATTATATTCGTATGCTCCAATATCCCATGCCACCCCATAGGGGCGTGTAATTCCATCCTTATCCGTTAAAAAATAACTTGATAAATCTGCACCGCAATCCTTTGCTAAATAATCTATCCCCCGAAGCCTAAAATTGCCCAAGGCAGGGGCTCTAAAATTCGGAATACCATTTTTGCCATGCGTCTCTCTGGGCGGTGACAAAGCCCTTAATTCATCAAGGGTTCTTCCCTTGCCATCAGTCCAACTTACAATTTTATCGCTGGCCCCATACATGTAGATATTGTAATCAAAAGAATTGTTATCAACAAATGTATTTTCCGTACTCAGATAAACTGTTCCAGTTACCCCCCCTCCAGATTTGCTAAATATATTATTCTGTATTAACAGATTGCTTACAGCATTCGCACCTCTTCCATTTCCTCGTATTACATAAGCGGCAGAATTACCGTAAAAAGTATTATTCATAATGAATATGCCATCTAGGTTTCCCCCTTCTGGGTCCAGGTTAATCATACTAGAGGTTATAGTAGCAGCCGCTACGAGGACATTATTATAAATATAAATATTGCTTTTTGAAACAACTCCAACGTTATCTATATAAATCATTTGTCCCCCCGCCTGATCGTGAAGATAATTATTATATATCTTCGCATATCCCCCCGATTGAATCACTATTCCGTCCGCATGAGTGCCTCCCTTATATGCGTAGCTAATTTCATTATTATATATACTGGAATTGCCTCCCGCACATATTCCGTCCATTTGAATATATTCTATTTTATTATGGTGAATAGCATTGGATGTAAAATCCGTTCCAACTCCCCCGCCAAAAGATAAAATCCCTGTTTTGTTCCAGCGAATATTTGCATCCAGGCTCCCTGCTGTTGGTCCGTGTATCCAAAGATAGGAGGCTTCAAATGGCGTACCACCCCTGTTATAGATTACTGCGTTGGCATTAGGAAGATTACCAGTCGCATCACTTCCATTGCACTCTACGCGGGTAATTATATTTCCATTTCCTCCGCCTTCCACATTTTCGTAATAACAATACCCCCCCTGTGCGGGTAAATTGATTACCTTTATTCCGTAGTTATAATCCCCGAATATCGCTTTCCCGCGCACTCCATCAATAGTGACGTAGCTATTCCCATTCGTAATAAATCCCCCCCCATCGAGCGTTGCGGTACCCTCGCCATAAACAGATACCTTAATTCTTTCAGTTTGAGTCCCCCCGCAACCTATCGTCAACCCCCCCAAATAAGTATTTCCGCCGACAAGATACAACGTGTCCCCCGGGCCCATTTTTCCGACATTTTTGGGATTCCGCCATAAAACATTCTCGAACCCTTTAAAAGCCCCAGCACCGCCCGCTGCTGATGCACAGGTTGCCGCACTACCGTCTCCATTATTTGAACAATTATCAAAAGGTAATACGAAAAATGTTTCCGCAAATGCAGATATTGTTAGATTTACTACCACGATACTTATTATGCGCAATAAATTAATCATATTAAAATCTCCTTTTCTTATCATATTTAATAGCTCTTATTCCCGAATTTTACATTAGCCTTTTTCATTTATGCAACATTTTATATATTTCAAAATATTTTTCGGCGTTAACCTCTACATCTAGGTGATCCCGAGCATATTCTTTGCATCTTTTACTAATTCTTTCATAATTATTTTCCAAATATCGGATCTTTTCACCGTAATTTTCTTTTTTTCCCAATCCGAAGGTTACTCCAAGGTTATTTGAATCCATTATATATTTCAAACCTCCTATATTTTCATTTGCGATCAATGGTAAACCAGCTCCCATACATTCACTCACTTTTAATCCAATCATAGTATCCAAAATAACCTTTGTGCATTTCCTTTTTTCGAATTCCAGGTCTGCTGATGGAATTATTGCATAATCCGCCGCCGCAAGATACTTTGGAATATCAATAAAGGGAACAAAAGAAATATAATATTTCGTATCATCGATACCACAGAATTTTAGAATATTTGCAAATTTCTTTTTATCGTATGTGGTAAGAATCATCAAAAAAGCTTTCTCCATTATCTTGTTAATCTCAATAAATATCTCTGCCAGAACTCTAGGACTATGCCAATAATTCAAACTGCCATGCGATACAAAAACCTTCTTATTTTCTAGCCCAAGTTTTGATCGAATTTTTTTATTATTATTTTCATTTTTTTCAAAAAATATTTTATCTATACTCGCTGCAATATAACTAATCTTACTTTCATATTCATTACTCAGCAGCCCTACATATTTCTTAAATGGATCAGAAAGTACTATGATTCTTTCGCTTTTTTTCAATAAGATTTTTTCAATGCATTTCCACATTTTAAAAGCGACCGAATCCTCTTTCCAGCGGCCATGTGCTATGCCCTCTTCCGGGTATAATCCCCTCATATCAAATATTATCTTTGCTTTTTTCCAAATCAATTTTGCAAAAACCGCCATTAAAGTAGCAGGGTAGCTTCTGCAGTGAATAATATCAGGCTTCACCCTGATAACATTCACAAAATATATCGGAAAAGATATTAAAATCATTAAAGGTAAAAGGACCGAGTTTAAATGAAAACTGTGTCTCTTTAACAATGGAAGAAAAAGATAATTAACTTTAACTCTAACCCCCTTTTTTGCGCATTCTGCTATAAGACATTCGCAATCTTTACGATATTTTTTAAATACTATTTCAGAATTCCGCCTTCCCAAGTATGCAAACCCGATATTTATGCTTAAATGTAAATCTAATTCTTGCGCATATTTTTTTTTTAGGGTAAACAATAGTGTTTTTACCTGACTGTCATATATTCCGCTATTAAATGGTAATTCCAAAAATGTTGTATACAATATTTTCATTTTTGTTTTAAGTATTTTTTATTTTAATTTTAAATATCTTTTTGAGTATAAATATTTTGCAGCATTAAAAGCTTTTTTATCCTGCATATTTGTTCTTTTTGCAAATAATTAACAAAATCCTCTGGAACTGCCCTCTTTTCACCCGAAATCATTGCGCTTAAAAAACCGACAAATCTGCATAATCCCCCTATCACATATGGCCTTGAATCAAATCGCCTAATACATTTAAATATTTCAAACATAAAAAGGCTCCCCACTGAATAGTCCATCAACCCTTGACGATACCTTCCTCGCAATTTTCCTTCCTCTGATAGCGTATGCCTATGATGGAAAACCTTGATATTTGGAAAGGCTTTGACCTCCCAGCCATTCTTCCGTGCTAAAACCTCAGCGACCCAATCGGGACCACCATAAGTCATTTCCCTATACCCTCCTATTTCCTCAAAGCATTCACGCCGAAACATTTGGATCCCATGGGCTATCGAATTGAGATTATTATGTTTTCTTACTTTGAACTCATCTTTATCCTTTTCATATATATATCCGCCTGCCAAGCCAATATTTTTATTTAATTCAAACTTTTCAAATATTTCCTCATAATAACCGGGCAATAACGATATGTCCGCATCAAGGTTTCCTATGTACTGATAATTTATTTGTTTCCTTTTTATAAACTCGTACCCAATATTTATGCTGCGCACCTGAGAGCCAAAATTTCTATTTTCCTCCTTTTCGCGACGCAATAATTTCATAAAACTATATTCCTTTTCATATTTTCGAATAATATCATCAGTATCGTCTGTCGACTGGTCGCTCACAATTACCCATAATTGCGGAATTACTGTCTGCCTTACTATAGATAAGATCGTGTTTTCAATATATTTCCCTTCATTTTTAGCTGCTGTAATGATAACATATTTTCCTTTTTCAACCATCCCGTTATCCGCATCTTTGTAAGTATTTTTATTAGTCTTTGTATTAACTGTTCTTTTGCCACAACATGTTTATTGTTGCTTTACTTCTATCTATTTTATAACTCAACATATCGTATTTTTTAAAAAAAGAAGGTGTCAGATTTCCCACCAATCTTAATGTGTGATGCCCCGTCAATATTATCTTGTACAAATATGTCGAATATCTATTATGATATTTCCTCCAAAGTTGCATATTTGCTTTTTCTTTTTCGACATAAAATCGTGTAGGAGCATTTTCAGAGCTTCCCCCCCCAGCATGAATAATATTACAAAAAGGGCAAAATACCACTTTCCACCCCGCCTTTTTAAATCTTAGACACCAATCGATATCTTCGCCATACATAAAGAAGCGCTCATCCAAAAAACCCACATTAATTATAGCTTCTTTTCTAACTGCCCAAAAACACCCATTCACTACGTCGACTTCGCGCAGATCGTCATGGTTCCACCATGTCATCAAGTAACTTCGAAATATTTTCATGTTTGGGAATATCTTATCAGCTGCTAAAGCTCGACACAATACCCGCCATATTGTCGGGTATTCCATGCATGAGCGCTGGGTCTCCCCTTTCAAACCTATAACCTTTGGCCCTAATAAGCCGATTTCCTTATGATTATTCATGTATTCAAAAATATAGTTTAAACTTCCAGGTAAAACTTTCACATCCGAATTTATAAAGAATATGTAATTGCCCTTGCTTTCCTTAATACCGATATTGTTGGCTCTCGCAAATCCTAAGTTAATATTATTGCATATTAGATGTATGTTTGAATACTTACTCTTCACCATTTCCTGCGACCCATCGGATGAGCCGTTATCCACTATTATTATTTCTTGCCTTAAGCCAGTCGCCTCAGTTAAGATTGAACCAATACAATCATCCAGATATTGTTTTGCGTTCCAGCTAACAATGACAACCGAGATTTCCATAAAACATAAATTGCTTTTATAATGACTGCGGTAACTGAAAATGATCTATTGTTTCGGCGTCGATAATATTTTCTTGAGCCCAGGTTTCCATACTAGAAATAATCGCCAATAACACATACCACATTATAATTGTCTGATCGAAATAAGCGATACCAAAGAATCCAACTGAATTGGCAAACGCTGATGCGCCAACTGACCAGCATACAAATTGCATTTTCCTGTGCCCTTCTAATAATTTCATTCTTCTACCGACATATTGGAACGCGATAATTAATACAATAAGAAATAGAGATAATGTAATTATTCCGCCATTTAAACCTTGGCTTATATATTGATTTATTACATCCCACGTCATCCAACCCCAATTACCGTAATCACGAGTTCCGGTAAACCACCATTCGTCGAATCGAGATATAAAATTATCTATTAGCATATACCTATGATGGCCGGTCGATCCTTCTATAAGCGGTATGCGGGCAAGCAAAGCCCATACCGGAGCTTTCATGATTGCATGAGCGAAAATTACGCAAACGATAGCACTCAAATATATAAATGCTAATATTCTTCTTAATGGCCATAATGATAACGCAAATATCCCGGCAAATAACATGAATATCGGGCCACTTGAAGAAGTTAAAAATACCATTGCTATCGCGGCTATTGATCCAACGATGACAAGATATCTGCTGCTCCCCTTGTTTACCCACAAGGATACTATGCAAGGAAGAATAGAAGCGGCAAATGACCCCGCCAATAACGCATGCAGGAACGGCCCTTGCGCGCGCAATCTGTCTCCCCGTATAATACTAAATTCGCTGACACCGCCAAAGATTGCAAACACATTTTCCTTGCTTACATGCTCGTTAATCATACAAAAGGCTATAAGGACGGAAATAACTGCATAAGTAACGAATATATTTTTAATATCTTGATATTCTCGGATCATTTTTCTACTCAAAAAATACATGCCAAGTGAATCTAAAGCAAAACCTAGCCGATTAATAAACGCACCAAAATCTTGCCATAAAACTGTATAAAATATAATATTTGAACTCACCCATGCTATAAAACACTTATCCATATTATTCAATTTAAATGAATATTGATCGGCTCGAATAATTATCCACGCCCAACCCATTAAAATTAAGATTCTCATCACCATAAAGTTCAAACCTAAAACTGATATTCGTTGACTGATCGGGAGCAAAAAGGTTACTAGGAGAATAAAGGGCAGAATGTAGCTGCGTTGGTTTTTAAAGAAAATAAATACAAAAGCTAGTATTAATATTCCTATTACTATAGGATGTAATTCCGTTTCTCCGCCGCCGCCAAAGGCAAGAGATCTTACTTTCTCTTCCATTTCCATTTCTTGTTAAACCCTAACTCCTAAGAACGTGCCCTAAATTCCTTAGACAAGATGTGGACGATTCTCTTCGCGGCTTTTCCATCCCACTTTTCCGGCCGGGAAGGCAATGTACGTCCATTGAACGACTTCTTAAACGCTCTGCGAATTTTTGCGGCGTTTATCCCCGCAAGAATGTTCGTTCCCTGCTCCACGGTAACCGGCCTCTCCGTGTTTTCCCGAAGGGTAATGCAGGGTACTCCCAGGCATGTGGTCTCTTCCTGAATCCCCCCCGAATCGGTCAGTACAACCCGGGCATTCATCATCAATGAAACAAAGTCGATGTAGCCCAGGGGCTCCATCAGGTGGATTGCTTTGGAAAAAAGCTTTTCATTAGGGCTCTTTAGATCCCGGAAATATTTTCCAATTCGGAACTTCTCCACGGTGTTCTTTGTTCGCGGGTGACAGGGGAATAATACCGGCATTTGCCGAGCGATGTCGGAGAGAGCCTCAACTATTTCCAGGAACCTATCCTTGCGGTCCACGTTTGAAGGCCGGTGGAGAGTTAGGAGGGCGTAAGGCAAAACAGAATGGTGAGGCTGGAGTGATGAGGGCTGAGGACAAAGACGGCTTCGGAATCGAGGTTCCAGGTTCCGGGATCCCAATTCCTGATTACAGATTGTTAGACCGAGGCGATCCAGAATTGACGATTGGGATGCCATTTCGCGGTAGGTGAGCAGAGTGTCTATCATGGTGTTGCCCACGAAGTGAATTTTCTTGGAAGGAATTCCCTCGTTCTTGAGATTTCGGATTCCGCTCGCTTCAGTCACGAACAAAAAGTCCGAGATGTGGTCGGTCAATATGCGGTTGATCTCTTCGGGCATGGTACGGTCGAACGACCGCAGACCCGCCTCAACGTGGGCAATTAGAGGACGGCTGCCCTCCGGATCAAAGGAAATTTTGGATGAAACGACCGCGCATGCCACGGTTGAATTTACATCCCCCACCACGATAACCACATCCGGTTTCTGCTCAAGCAGGACTCCTTCAAATTTCTTCATGATTTCCGCAGTTTGTGCCGCGTGCGAGCCGGAACCCACCCCCAAATAAACGTCCGGTTTGGGAAGATGGAGATCTCTGAAAAACGCGTCAGACATGGTCTCATCATAGTGCTGCCCGGTATGGACGAGCTTATGCTTGATTTTCTTGGATGCAGGGAAATCCCGGTTGTACCGGTCGATCTCCCTGATGATGGGGGCGACCTTCATGAAATTGGGTCGCGCACCCACAACGCTTAATATCTTCATCTTTTCTGCCCTTTCAGATTTTATCCGCAAACGCATAGAGCAGCCAGCCGAGATGGTAAGGGCGGCATTCTTGGAGAATCATGAGGCCTTCAAACCCTCGTGCGGGGAAATGCAGTTGCGCCAGCGAAAGAGCTGCTTCTGCATACTTTCGCGTTTTCCCCTGGTAGAAGCTCCTCCAGATCATGCGCTCCCTTTCTGCAACCAGGTTTACCCCGAGCTCATTCCTGCCGGTAATCCACTCCAGGCCTTTATAAATCGGTCCACCATAATCCTGACCGCTTGCCGAGCCGATAGCAAACAGGGCCATGGGGGCCATGCCGTCTTGGTGCACGGAATAGACCGGGTATCGCCCGATTACGCGTCCGCTTGTTGCATCGTACTGCCACCACCACTGGCCGAGTCTCCCCTGGAGCCTGCATATCATATCTGCGCATTCTTGGGCGATCTTGAGAGCCCCTGGGTCCCCATACACGCGCCAGAAATTGCTGAAAGCCTCAATAGGATACACCTGGTCGGCAAAGCACCCGAAGCGGCCTCTTAGCTGCCCGGCCAGGGTGCCTCTACCCATATGCCGAAATATGCCGCGGCCGCCGTAATTGTCACGGATGAGGGCGTAGACCTCCTCAGGCAGCCCCGCCATCTCCGGTTTTTCTTTGCCCAGGGCCTCTTTAACTTGGCAGAGCCCAGAGAGAAGCCAAGAAAGCTCTGTGGTTAAGCCTTTCTGTACCTCACGGCTTTGTTTCAGGGCACGGCGAATATTCGCTCCCTGGATGAGCAAGTCAATTCGATCAGGCAGAGCCTGTGCCACTAACCAGAGCAGAAGGCCCAGGTCTCCTGTGCTATCGAACGACGCGGCCCTGTCCAATAGTCTTTCTGTAATACGCTGGACGTCGAATGGTACTTTGAGGCCGCACCGGTGAGCTTTGTCCAGCCCTAGCAGAGTGATAATGGTGTACCTTATCGAGGCTCCTTCGTTTTTCATCCCATCGTCTGTCAAAATCCGACGATGACAAAAGAGCCCTTCCCCGGGGAGGTACATAGCTTCAAGGCCCAATAGGGACAGATCCAACAGGCTCGATATGATGTGCTTTCGCCCTTCCCCCGGCGAGAAATCAAGAGACGAGGAATTCTGCTTGTTTATTCCTCTCAAGGCCAATTCTGTCAAAGTCTTGCCTCTAGTGCCCTCTCGATGCCATCCACAACAGCCTTCAAGGTATTCGAATTCACCGATCCCAAAGCATGAGGGATCGCGCGTTTTCTTACCGCGATCTTGTTCTCAACGTCTTTCACGCTCTCAAGGAGAATAAGACGGCCTGTCTTGCAAAGATATCGATCGACGTTGCCAATCTTCCCCCTGAAGATACTATAAACCGGCACGCCCAGAGCAGCGGCTTCCCGGTTCATGGTACCCCCCCCACTGATCACGAGATCCGAATGCCAAAGGAGATTCAGACCATCGACGACTTTCTCCGGTATAATGATTTTCCCGTTTCCACACCATTCGGGCCATTCCCTTCGTATCTCTTCTTTTTGAACGTCATTTCTCGGTAGGATGACCATGCGGACATTTTGAACGGCCCCCAATAATTTAACAACTGCAGAAAACAACGCTTCGCTTTGCGGGTTGTGATAATGGGCTTCCGTGGCCGGGGGGCGTATGGTTACCAACAGGTCATCCGGTCCAACGCCTAATTCCTCTTTGATTGCCGGGTCAGGCTTAAACGCGGGGACATAAACATCCTCTTTGATACCCGGATACTGAATGATGCGATCCTTGTCGTATTTAATGGCGTCATTGGAAATGACTTCCGGCATCATAATCCAGTTCGGATTAAAAATTCCCTTCACATGTTCATAATCCATGATCACAATCGAGGGCACGTTCAAGATCCGGGCCGAAATCATTTGTGCCCTGGAGCCGTGGGAGACGGCTAAATGCGGTTTTTCCTTCCTGACCGCGCTCGTAAGCTGCAGGGCCCTGAAGACAGTTCCGGCGACTTTAAGAAATTTTTGCTTGCCGTAATGACGGCCGATTCGCTTATAGGGCAGATGGAAAAGGTCCGCAAGGCCGCAAGTTTGAGAGCAATCTCGAGCGGTGAGGAGAACCTCGTAACCATTTTTCCGCAGTTCTTTTATGATCGGGCTAAAGAACGGCACATGCGGGGAATTGTCGAGATCGATCCATATGGTCTTTTTAGCTTTGGGGGCAGGGTAAAGCATTTTAGATTCCTTCCTAGAATCTTCCCTGTAATTTTGAGATTTCTTCCCTTCATCACTCTTTACCCAAGAATGGGGCATGTTTTTTGGAAGAACATGCCAATATTGTCCTTTGTACTTTGTTTTAACATACTTCAAGAACTCTTCATAATAGCTCGCCGGATATTCTTCTGGAAAATGGACGCCTGGGCCGAAGTGCATGTAATCCGGATGGCAAATCAAGAGGGCCATCCCGCCTTTTTCCGCGATCCAGTCGAGTTTCTTTTTCCAAATATCGATCGATCTCTCCTGCATGATAACAAACAGGGTGTGGTCCTGGCAAAGGGTATAGGGGAGTTCAAGGTATCCCTTATCTCCTTCATTCCTCCGGATCCGGAAGGGGAAGATGGTCCCCACCCCGTCCGGCTGGGGCTCGAAGGGGTCCGTATCGAAAGTAGAGGAATCGTATTCGATGTTCAGGTCGTGGATCCAATCCAGGTTGTGCTGCATGGAGGGAGAACGAAAACCAACCGCCCCCCATTCCTGAATATAACGGTTGATTCGGGCCGCCCTTCCCAAGAAAGTCTCTCTGGATTTGTAGTACAAGCCGTCGTGGAGAAGACCGTGGACTGCGACCTCAAAGCCGCGTCTTTCAAGGTCTTTTCGAAGCTCAGCCGATACCGGGTACCGCTCGGGCACAAATCCGAAAGAGGAGCGGAAGCCGAGCTTTTCTTCCAGTTCCATGAGCTTCCGACAATTCTCCTGGCCCTTGGCCGTTTCCACGTCGTGGGTAAGGACCAGGGCAAATTTCTTCCCATCGGGCCAGCCGACCCACCCCTCCGGCGCCTTGCCCGCCCGTTCGTCGATGGGCCAGATATCAGCGTAACGGGCGCGTTTCCGGGACACCAGGATCCGGCGAAGGCCGATCTGGGCTCTTCTGGGAATAAGAGGTTTAATTCGGTAATAGAGGGAGTTGAGGGACATAAAGAAAGAATGTTCCGGGTTCCGAGTTGCGCGTTGCGGGTTGAAGGATTAAGGACGAACGGACTGTTCCGAGTTGCGGGTTGCGAGTTGCGCGGTAAAGACGAACGGACTGTTCCGGGTTGCGAGTTGCGCGGTAAAGACGAACGGACTGTTGCGAGTTGCGAGTTCCGGGTTGACGGATTAACAGCAAAAGAATCGTTGCGAGTTGCGGGTTGCGAGTTCCGGGTTAAGGACCAACGACTGTTGCGAGTTGCGGGTTGCGAGTTCCGGGTTAAGGACCAACGAATGTTGCGAGTTGCGGGTTGCGAGTTCCGGGTTATCGCGGTCCCTTCCAATCCTTCTCTACAAACTGTATGAATCTGTTTATCTTACTGCCCAATTTTTCATAGAAATCGATTAATTCTTTGCACGCCTCGGCATTTTCTGGATGCGAATCTTTTATGAAGTTCAAATGGAGAATTGTTTCGTCGCAGGATGCGTGAGCATAGACCAGGAATTTTATCCAATCGGCTTTATATCTTTTCCGGCCGTATCCTTCAACGATACAGGAACAGATTCCCTTGGAGGACCTTCTTGCCTGGCTTCCTTCTTCAAAGAGTTCGTATTGGGGAAGTTTCAACGTAAGATGATGAACCTTTAGGCCGAGATCATAAGAAACGGTGTATATCTGCAGATCTTTATAGCTTTTCATGATAAGACCTGTTGCGAGTTGCGGGTTCCGAGTTCCGGGTTAAGGACCAACGAATGTTGCGCGTTGCGGGGTAACGGGCTAAAGAATAACGAACTGTTCCGGGTTCCGCGTTGCGAGTTCCGGGTTAAGGACCAACGACTGTTGCGAGTTGCGGGGTAACGGATTAAAGAATAACCGACTGTTCCGAGTTGCGGGTTCCGAGTTCCGGGTTAAGGACCAACGACTGTTGCGAGTTGCGGGTTAACGGATTAAAGAATAACCGACTGTTCCGAGTTGCGCGTTGCGGGTTGAAGGATTAAGGACGAACGGACTGTTCCGGGTTCCGCGTTGCGAGTTCCGGGTTAAGGACCAACGACTGTTGCGAGTTGCGGGGTAACGGGCTAAAGAATAACGAACTGTTCCGAGTTGCGAGTTGCGGGTTAAGAAATAAACCACTGTTGCGCGTTGCCAGATACCATTTATCGGATTAACGACTGTTGGCAATCAAAAGCCCTGGAACGGGGAATGCTGTAGCTCATTGGGCGCGGCTGGCAAGCCGCGATACGGTTGAGCGCTTTGTTAGTCCGGTTGATCCCCGTGCTATTTTTAACAAACTCCGGAGCGCCTCGTTGACCGAAGCGTCATCGGGAAACGCCGCCGCCACATCAGGACTGAGAAGAACAAGATTGGTTCCCTTCTTATACTCCTGGAAGTATTTGCCTCTCATTCCTTTACCTAAATCTTCCCGTTTGTATTCTCTTCTCATTTCTTCGTGTTTAACCGTCTTCATGTCAGTTGCAGGTTGCAGGTTGCCCGTTGCCGGTTGCCAGAAGAATGACCGCCGACCGAAGACCGCGGACCGTGGTTACTTTTTAAGGGTTGGGGGTTCTTGATTCCTGGTTCCTGCATCCTGAATTCTTTTTTCTTCTTTCCGATTCAATCGGCCTTCCGCCGCCCGGCGCGGACCAGCTCGACGATTTCTTCTCTATCTAAGTTTAGGTTAATGCCTGGCACATCCAGAGGGGATTTGGCGCTTTTTTCGGGCCGCAGGACAAATACTTGTCCGTCACGCCTCCGAATGCGTACCGCTCCTTCTTTCTTAGCCTTATCCAACAAAGAGGAAAATTTCCCGCGGGCCTCTGAATAGGTGAATTCTTTCATGAGGGCACCAACCTTCAAACGGTCTTTGTGAAACGGGGAACGGGTTGCGGGTTAAAAACCAACGACTGTTGCTTGTTCCGCGTTGCGCGTTGCGGGTTCCTGAATCCTGTCTCCTGACTCCTGAATCCTTTTTCTCTTATCTTTGCGTTCTTTGCGCTCTGGCGTGAGACAAATGCTTTTTTCTCTCCCACTTCGCTCGAGGCTCGATGTCAGCTTCGTGGCCTCTATTCCAAAACCCACCGCCCATGTTTCTTTATTTCGTCGTACATCGCGTCCGGCGCCAGATCGATTTCACCCGGCCACACAACCGCCCCGTATTCCACATAAGCCCGGGAAAATACCGCTGGATCGCGAAGTTGAGCGAAGATGCCTGCGCCGTCGCTCATCACCAGCCGGGAGAGATCAACTTCCCCTGCCGTACCATCCATGAACTTCACCACCAGACAGTAGTCCGGCAGGGTATGAACCTCAACCACCCGCCAAGGAGCGCGAGGAATTACTCCAGGGGCGGAATTTTGTATGGACTCTGCCTGGTTTCGCATAGTTTCCAATTCTCCATCAGTTCGTTTTGGTGTTGAGCTGCCCACTCCATTACCAATGATAACGCCCTTCGGGGGAAAGAGCCACGGCTAACTTCCAGAGTCCGAATGTCGATAATCACCTCGAATTCCCCATAGAGTGCATGAAAATGAGGCGGCGCGTGCTCCTGCCAGAACATCTGAATCAATATCCCGTAGAATGCACTGATCGTCGGCAAAATCTTGCTCCGATACCGTCTTAAAGCTCGTTACGCCCTTGTTTTTGAAGATCTGAACGGCATTGGCCTTGAGAACTTAAAAGCTATCTCTCATCCGCTTCGCCTATTGACGCAGGGAGAGGGGAGCACGGAGCATGGAAAGGCGGAAAGAAATCCTCTTCTTATTTTTGATAACAACCTGATCGGTAAGGGGAAATACCAGTTACCGGTGCGGGCCTAATTTATCAAGAACCAGCGATCTGATCCGAGCAGAGGCTTGAAAAGCTTTTTGAGTTCCATCCAGAGAAAAGTTTGTGGGCCAATGGACCGGATAGCGAGTATCTACATAATGGGAATTCAAAAATTCACATTCATCCCTGACTTGTTCAAAGGAAGGGTCCCTCTCCGAACATATTCTAAGGAGCAGCGTAAGCTCGTGGATCTTGCGAAATTCCAATTCGTGAGCGACGATATAGGCCTTTAAATATTTCTCCGCCGCCTGATGAAAATGAAAGCAGATTTGCGCGAAAAACGGTTTCTTCTCCTCCAGGTTAACGCGCGCAAATTCAAAGTCTTCTTCGGCTTTTCTAAGCCATTCCTCGACGATCCCCCTGTCAACCATACAGGACTTTCCCCTCTTTTAATACGGCTTTCAAGAAAGGGTCTCCTAATTCCAGTCTGCTCTTAAACTCCTCCGGTTTGTAGACCAGAAGGTCCACGGGGATATTCCGTTCAATCATCCGGCTTAGTTCCCTGATCCGGTCGGCCCCATAAAACGGAGTATTCGCCTTGATAACCAAAAAATCGGCGTCGCTGTCCGGACCCATTTTCCCCCTCGCCGCACTTCCAAAAAGGATAATTTTTTCCGGCTTATATTTTTCAATGATCTGAATGGTAATATTTTCAATTTCTTCCTGAAAATCAATGTTCATAGCAGTTCCATGTCGACGATTCCGCGTTGCGCGTTGCAGGTTGAAGCTGGTCACAATTTGTGACCAGCTCCCGGATGAAAATGCGTCCGGCCGAATTTTTACTTCGCTTTACAAAACCAATCGGCCAAAAAACCCTCGGCGGTCTTCACAAAGGTACGGCGGCTCCCCTGCGGACCGGGAAGGCCCAGCCGTCTCCGAATTTCCTGATTCCTTTCGCCCGGATGTAGGTTTTCGTCTCGGACATCTGGCCGCTCAAAAAATCTTCCGGGTCAAGAAGGATGAGGCCTTCAAGAGCAATGTCAAGGAAAAGGGGGTTGTGATTCCTAAAGTTGGAAATCACTTCCTCACGGGTTAAAAGAAGAATATCCAGCGGGATCTTAGGGAACAGGCTTTTGATTTGGGCAACCTGAGCGCCTCGTCGATTTCTCCTTGCATTTAACCCTTCCGCTACCACCAGCAGGTCCGCATCCGAATTCTTGGTTTGGGTCTCCCGCGCAACGGAGCCGAACAAAACAGCGCTGGTGACCGAAAAACCCTCAATTGTGCGGGCAGCTTGGCTTAGTACCAGCTGTATATGTTCGGTTATCCCCTGCTTATCATCCATAAAAATCTTTTCCCAATCAGCAATTAAACACAACTCTCAGTATCCAATAAGTGATGGTTTCGCAAAAAGTCGGTTTTACCCCGGTTTCGTCATTCCCGTGAAAGCGGGAATCCAGTTAAATCAAGCAGTTCTGGACTCCCGCCTGCGCGGGAGTGACGGCTTTTCTGGATTTTTACGAGATCATCAATAAGTAATTCAAAAAGCTTTCTCCGTCCTGTGGGTCGATTTTCTTGAGGAATAAATATCCTCCAGTTGCTCATTTATTGATCTTTCATCTTCCCACGTTCCGCATGCAGAAAGAAATTTCTCAGTTGCTTTCTTTTCGTCTTTTTTCCCGTTAAAGAATTCTGCTTTTAGGAATCTAATGATTCCGGCCACTTTCTTCTGGAAAGGTGCCGGCAACCCTTGAATTTCCTTAAGTATCTGTTTTTCGTGCTGGGTTAGCGTTTTCATGGCCCGTACCCCCTATTTCGTTATAATACCTGTTTCGCCGATCGAGATCAAGTACGTGCTTGAGGCTGAGTAGAAAAAGGAATGTTGCCGGGTAACGGACTAAAGACTGTTGCCGGGTGTCGGGTGCCGGTTTTACGGAAAGCAGAGAAAAAAACTAATCGTTGGAACGCGGGGGTTTCCACCCCTTTTCTACAAAACTGATAAATCGGCTGATCTTCGCCCCTAATTGATCATAATCTTCAAGCAACGCTTTCAATTCGCTTTCTAAATTCTTGTGCGTATCTTTCAAAAACCCCAAATGAACCTTTGTTTCATCGCAGGATGCGTGGGCATAGACCAGGAATCAGGATGCAGGGAAGATATTGACATTAAAGGAATTTTTTTGCAATTTTCCCGATAAGATCTTTAATCTCCTGGCGGCCTTCCGTGAGGATGGAGTAGACGGTTTTTTTATTAATGCGCAGATAAGCATGGCCAACTACATTCCGGAAACCCACCATTTTTCCAAAAATTTCCAGATCATCTGCACCCCAAATTCCCTTTCCCAAGAGCAAATGGCCGGCCTCGTAGGCATTCTGCGGGAGACCATATTCTTCATCCACGGCGATATGCTGGACGATGTCTATGAGATGATTGATGATTTGGAAAAGATTATACTCCACCACATCCTGCATGACCGAGTCGCCCAGAAAATCGTCCAGACTATGCCTGGCGTACGGTTCTATCTTCGCAAGGTGCTTATCTATCTCCTCGATTCGCCGCGTGAGAACCAATCGATCGATCATCGGCCGTAGATCCTTTTGATCCGCTCCAGGCGGATGTTTCTCAAGGATGTATTGGCATCGTACAGGAAATAGTTACTGAAATAATCCTCCCGAAGGGATTTCCGTTTATGGACCAAAATCGGCCGCCCCCGCGACAGGGCTTTTAAAATAAGCTCGCAGGGGGCTTCTTTGGCCAGGACAATATCCACATTCCTTTTCAGGAGCAAAGACAGGTCCATAGACAGTCTGGTTTTCCGGCCAAAATCCAAATCCCCGCCCACCAGGATGTCGATATCGCTATTCGGGAGGAGCCGGTTAAGCGCCGAGCCGAAGAGATAGGCGTAGTCGAGGCCCTCAACCGGCGCCAACACCGCCTTTATTTCATCAATGTATTGATTCACTTCCATCTCAAGCAGTCACGGGTTCCAGGGTTCAGGGGTGAAATTTTTCAATTACATAGAGATGATACTGGATGTCTTCGTAAGTGCAGTCATCCGGTAGCTTTTTAAGTAGAGATTGAACTTCCTCTTTTACGGTACTCACAATGCCCTCCTGCGATGCCAATGGGTTGCTATTTGTGAAAAGGGGCTAGGGGAATTTCGGCTTTTTCCCCGGTAACCTCGTTTATCAGCAAAAACTTTCCTTCATCCTGCCGAAAGATTTGCTCATTGGCATTCAGCAGCTCAATGCCATAGATCGTACCATCGGACGCCAGGTCGATGTTCAACTCGTCGCTGACCTTCAGAGTGTGAACCTCGGCGGATTTTTCTTGAAATTTTAGATAGGCGATGTTGTATTTTGGATCGTATGTGAACCTCATACCCCCCCTCCTCTCTCTAAAAGTACCTCGTTATCACCGTTACCACAATCCAATCGCTGGCTTCTTGGACGGCATAAGCTTCAACCTGCTTCACCAAGTAACGCCTGCCCCCCCATTGACCGCCGAAGGGGAAATTCCGTCTGAAGCCGATCCGCCCATATTTCACGGGAAACTGCTCTCCTTC